>Ga0190265_10000060_pt1 | contig 127762 bp, 118 predicted proteins | sample Popmic124T_FD_133135 | JGI IMG/M metagenome (GOLD analysis project Ga0190265, IMG submission 133135) | Populus adjacent soil microbial communities from riparian zone of Indian Creek, Utah, USA - 124 T | ecosystem: Environmental > Terrestrial > Soil > Riparian zone | place: USA: Utah... | reverse complement strand
GGCCTTTGGCTTTGTGCTCGTTTGAATGCCTTGTCTCGCTTTGCACTTTGCGCTCCTGTCCTGTGTCGGTCATCGCGTGGTCGGTGTGGGTTCGTCTCGTGTGAGGTGCCAGGGAGGCCCGCCTGGGCGCCAGAGGTGGCTTGCCGCGAAGGCCGCCACGGCTAGGGGATGGTCAGAGCCCAAGAGCCGTAGCCGCTGACCGCTCCTGCGGCGGTGGATTTGGCGAGCGACACCGCGCCGCCCGTGCTCTGGAAGGGCGGTTCGGTGAAGGCATCCCAGGGCGTTAGGTTGGTCGCCGCCTCCGCGTAGGCGCAGACGATTCCGCCGAAGCCACCCACCGAGGGGTTACTGGGGCTGCCGGGACAAAGGGATCCGGTGGGATCGGGGCCGCCCGGCGGCACGTAGACCGCAAGGCTCGCGGCACCCGACGGAATCGGCACGCTGCTGCTGAACGCGATCGGGATGGTCTCCCCTGCGCCCGCGGCGTGGGAGGCGACGCCCCAGGTCCCTTTCAGGGTCGCGCCGCTGGGCGCGGTGCCGACGACCCAGGGAGATCCTTGGGAGCCGGTCGCGCCCGTAGTGCCAGCCGAGCCGTCGGTGCCAGTCGTACCGGTCGCTCCCGTGGCGCCGGTCGCGCCTTTGGCGCCGGCCGTGCCGTTTACTCCCGTCGCCCCGGTTGCCCCTTTCGCTCCGCTTGCGCCGGGCGCTCCCGGCGCTCCGGCGTCGCCCTTGGCCCCGGCAGGGCCCGCCGGCCCGGCAGGGCCCTGCGGCCCGGCGGGCCCGAAAGGCCCTGCCGGGCCTTTCGGGCCCCTGGGTCCGCGCGGGCCTTTTTTGGCTTTCTTTGCCGAGGCAGAGGCCTTCTCGCCGTCGCCTGAGTTGCTGGCGGCGTAGGCGCCGCCGAACATTGCGAAGACGAGGGCGATCACGGAGATCACGCCCGGTATGCCGAAGCGGTTGCGAAGTGGCGAGAACATCAAATCTCTCTCCTTGTCCCGTGAGCCCCTCTGCCGGCCGCTTCCCTTTTGCGGGCCCCTGGCGAAGCTCGGTTATGTCCCTGTTACGTCGTGTTCCCTGTATTAGCCAGTCAATAGAGCTTAGTTCCCGAAAGATGTAAGCCGTACCGCAGGCAGGGCCAGTGAAGCACTCCACGCGGGAATTGTCAAGCGCTAGTTCCCAAAAGAAAGGGAACGTTCCTAGATCTGCGAAGGAACTGTTACGTCGCTTCGTGGACGAGTTGGGAGGCCTCGTCGGGACCGAGATAGGGGGCGAGGACGAACTCGGCGCACTCGGGGAGGAGGTCCTCGACCTGCTCGGCTTCGCCGCCCGCCACCTTGCGGAAGGCGAGAGAGACGAGGGAACCGAGGATCGAGTCCTCGGTCGAGTCGGGGAGGGGTCTCCCGCCGCCGCGCTCGGCCCTTCCCTGCGACAGCAGCGGCCTCAGCTGGCCGACGGCCTCGTTGAAGCGAGCCGACACGGCCGGACCGGCGCTGCGGGACTCGACCAGACAGAGCCGGGCCAGGTCCGGCTCGGAGGCGAGGAAGGTGAGCACGGCGCGGGTCGCGGCGATCGCTCGCCCCGGCCAGTCGGGGATCGGCTCGACAGCTTCGCCGACCAGCTCGCGGAGGTGAGCCACGACCACGTCGAAGGCGGCGAGGAAACACTCCTCCTTGCCCTCGAAGTTCTCGTAGAAGACGCGGCGCGAGACCTTCGCCTCCCTGGTGATGTCGGTGAGGGTGACGGCGGCATAGCCTTTCTCGGCTACCGCGCTCGCGAGGCCGGCGATGAGGCGCTCGCGCTGGTGGTGGGCGACCTGCTCGCGGCTGTAGCCGTGGCGGCCGGCGGGGAGGGGGCCGAGCTCTTCGGAGGGCATAGGTGCCGGCCGGGGCGTCGACGCGAGCTCGCCGAGGAACAGGCTCTAGACCGAGGCGGATCCGGTCTGGGAGCAGGCTCTAGGCGGAGATCGCCTCGGCGAACTCGCCGGCCTCCTTCGCCGCTTCGTCCTCGCCGACGTACGGTCGCAGCAGGAACTCGAGGGTCTCGGGCAGGAGGGCGCGCAGCTTGGCGGCTTCGCCGCCGATCAGCCGCTGGCTCAGCACCCAGACGACGCCGCCGGCCAGGGTCTCCTCGAGGTTCTCGGGAAGCCGCGCCTGGCGCGGGTTGAGCTCGCGGCCCGGTCGCAGCAGCGCCGCCAGCCGCTTCAGCGCCCGCTCGTGGCGGGCGGTCGCCTCGGGGCCGGCGGTGAGCGCCTCGACCAGGCAGGCGCGGGCGACGTTGGGATGCGCCGCGACGTCCTCGAAGAGGACTCCGAGCGCGGCACCGACCCGGTCGGGCCAGGGCCCTTCTTCGCGCTGGAAGGCCGCTTCGATCCGCGCCACGGTCCGCTCGGTCGCCGCGTCGAGCAGGGCGAGGAAGGCCTCGTCGCGATCGGCGTAGTGCTTGTAGAAGGTGGCGTAGCCGACCTTGGCCTGCCGCACGATCATCTCCAGCGTCGTGCCCTGGTAGCCGTGCTCGGCGAGCAGGTCGGCGGTCGCCTCGAGGATGCGGCGGCGCTGGTCGGCGGCGGCGGCGTCGCGGCTCACCGGCTCGGGGCCGGGAGGCTGGCGGGAGGCCTTTCCTGGCAAGGCGCGCACAGGGCCAGGATAGCGCTAGTTCCCATTGGTACGAAACTGGTACATTGAGTGGAGAAAGTTCCCAAACATAAGCTATGGTGTCCTGAATGGAGGTCCCGGGACCACTGCGCGCGGTGCGGTCATGGGAAGAGGCCCTGCCGGACCTCGACGCCGACCGCGACATGCGCGAGGCGATGCTGCTGACGGTCGGCGAGCGAGGCTACGCGAGGGCGACCGTGCGGGAGGTGGCGGAGCGGGCGCGGATCACGCAGGAGCGCTTCCACCGCCGCTGCGGCGGCAAGGAGGCCTGCTTCGCGCGAGCCTACGAGGAGGCCGCCGACCGGCTCTGCGCCGAGCTGCTCGAGGCCTGCCGGGCCGCGGCGAGCTGGCGCGACGGCTTCGAAGCCGCCCTGGCGCGGCTGCTGCGCTTCGTCGCCGAGCAGCCGCTGGCGGCGAAGGCGCTGCTGGTCGAGGTGAGGGCGGCGCGCGGCGATGCCTGGCTCAAACATCAAGAGCTGACCGGGCGCCTGACCGCCGCCTTCGACGGCGCCCGTGGGGAGCCCGGGGCGCGGCCCTCGGCCACCTCGGCCACCTCCGGCTTCGTCGTCGGCGCGATCGAGGAAACCCTCTGCCTCGAGATCGCCACCGGTCGCGCCGCCGAGGTCGAGCGCCTGCTCCCGGACCTGACCCGCCTCGCCTTCCTGCAGCTGTTCGGCGACGGGGAGGTGGAGCAAGACCACGAGCTGGGACAGCGCTTTACATAGCAATTGCTATCTCCTAGCCGAGTTTTCGCTATATTGAGGCGATGGCCACTGCTTCGAGGCGAAAGACCTCCTTCGAAATCGATACGGAGAAGGTGGAGGCTGCCAAGGAAGTCCTCGGGACCAAGACGCTGACCGACACCGTCGACGCGGCGCTCTCCGAAGTGGTCAAGCTGCGTCAGCGCAAGGCGTTGGTCGAGCTGCTGTTCAGGCCCGGTGCGCTGGCCCTGGACGATCCCGACGCCATGTCCGGCGCCTGGCGCTGATAGGCGCGTGGCGACCTTCCTTGCCGACAAGAGCGCGCTGACCAGGCGCGACACCCGACCCGAGGTGAGGGAGGCGCTGGAGCCGCTCCTGCTCGCCGGCGAGATCGCGACCTGCGGCATCGTCGACCTCGAGCTGCTCTACAGCGCAACCAGCCGGGCGACCTACCGCGCCTTGGCCGAGGCCCTCCGTGGGATGCCACGGGTACCGGTGGAAGAGGCTTGCGTCAGGCGGGCGTTGCAAATCCAAGCGATGCTGGCCGAGCGCTCCCAGCACCGTGCCGTGCCACTCCCGGACTTGCTGCTCGCCGCCTGTGCGGAGCAGGCCGGCCTGGCAGTTCTGCATTACGACGCCGATTTCGAGCGGATCGCGAAGTTGACCGGTCAGCCGACGCAGTGGATCGTCCCTCGTGGCAGCGTGGCCTGAGCCCGACGACGTCGGCAGGGTTTCCGGCTGCTTAGCTCATCGCGGAGCCCCTAGAAGACGTCCTCGGCGGTGACCGCCAGGACATCGCCGGCATCGTCAACACGCTCTCGAGCGCAGAGGGCGTAGCGGAGTTCCTCGGCCGGCCGCGGCAGCGCCCGCGCCTTCCGCTCGAGCTCGGCAAGCAAGGCGGGGGCGCTCACGCGCCTCGCCCACTTCGCCTCGCCAAGCAGCACTGCCTCACGTCGGCGGCCGGCGAGCGCAACGGCGTCTATCTCCGTCGGGTCGGCGGCGCTCGTCCAGAACGGCCCGATCGCGACGACGTCGGGGGCAAGGTCGCCGGCGTCGGCGCGCCTTCGCAGATGGTCGCGAAACGCCTCCTCCCAGGGCCCACCCATGTGGTCGTCAAGCGAGTCGAGCAGGACCGGCAGGATGCTCTCCCCCAAGCCGCGCTCGATCTCCGGCCTGTAGCGATCGAGCAGGCCGAGCCAGAAGGCGAGGAAGTTGTCGGCGATCCGGTAGATGCGGCGGCGGGTGCGCCGCGGGTCCTCGGTCACCGGCACCACACGCTCGACCAGGCGCAGGGCGACGAGCCGCTCCAGCGTGCGGCCCGGGTCGGCGCGCACCGTCTGCTCGATCTCGTTGAACTTGGTGCGTCCAGTGGCGATCGCGTACAGGACCTGGCGGGCCAGCTCGCCCCCCTCCCCCTCGGTGGCGAGCACCAGTTGGCCCTCGGTGAGAAGCTGGCCGCCGGGCGTGCAGGCGAGGCGGGCGAGGTTGACCTTGGTGCTGGCATTCTGATCCCACCACTGCAGGTAGAGGGGCATGCCGCCCACCAGACCCCAAACCAGCGCTCGTCGAGCCGGGCTGAGCGCGGGAAGCATCTGCGCCGCCTCGTGAGGCCGGAAGGGATGGAGGAGGAGCGACAGGTCAAGGCGCCCGTAGAGCGGCGATCGCTCCTCCTGCATCGCCTCCATCGTTCGGACCGCCGACCCGCAGAGCAGGAGCTTCAGCTTGGTGCGGGAGCGGAGGCGGTCCCAAGCGGCACGGATCAGCGCCGGCAGCTCCGGCGAAGTCTCGGTCAGCGTCGGCAGCTCGTCGAGGACGAGCAAGAGCGGCCGGTCTGCGGCGGCGAGGGCCAGCGTCTCGATGGCGTCGTCCCAATCGACGAACGGACGGGCTTCGAGGTCGCGGAACGTGCCGGCAAGAATCGGAGTTGCGGCGCGCGCCAGCGCCGACAGCTCCGCGGCGGCCGGGCGTCCGCCGCCGGTGTGGAAGACGGTCGGGCGCTCGGCGGCGAAGTGCTGGATCAGGGCGGTCTTACCGACTCGGCGACGGCCCCAGACGACTCCGAGGGCCGCACTCGGTCGCGCCCACCACCCCTCGAGCTGGTCCAGCTCTACCTTGCGGTTCACGAACATGCCGGCCGAGCTTACCGACATCAGAGGTCGCCGACACTGGACGTCGCCGACCTTGCACGTTTGTGCCCTCAGCTTTTCTTGGCGACCTTCGACGCCTCGGCGCTGCCGAGGTACGGCGTCAGCGTGAACTCGACCAGGTCCGGGAGCAGCTTCTCGAGCTGTGCCGTCTTGCCGGCGATGATGCGGCGGGAGATCAGCGAGACCATGCCGCCGACGAGCGCCTCCTCGGTGGTCGGCGAGAGGCGCGAGAGCACCTCCGGCGAGCGGCCCTTGCGGCCCTCTTTGAAGTAGGGGACGAAACTCTGGATCGCGGCGTCGTAGCGCTCGACGACGACCGGCCCGGCGACCAGCGCCTCGACCATGCAGAGGCGGGCCAGGTTCGGCTCGGAGGCGAGGAACTCGAGCATCGCCCCGATCCCCGCCTTGATCGCCTGCGGCCACTCCTCCTGCTCGTCGAAGGCCTCCGAGACGCGCTCGCGCAGCTCGCCCATCACCGCCTCGTAGGCGGCGACGAAGCACTCGTCCTTGCTGGAGAAGTGCTCGTAGAAGGTGCGGCGGGAGACGGCCGCGGCGCGCGTGATGTGGGCAATCGTCGTCCCCGAGTAGCCGTTCTCGGCGATCGCCTCGGCGAGTCCGGCGATCAGCCGCTCGCGCTGGTTGTGGGCGACGAACTCGCGCGGCAGGCCGTGGCGGCCGGGGGGCAGGCGGGCGAGCTCGGGGGGATAGTCGTCGGGGGCGCTGCTGCGTTTGCGGGATTTCGGCGCGCTTTTGTCAGCTTTTTTCCGTGCCACACCGCGACCATACCTTGCCTGCGCCCCGGAATCGCGGCTCAGCTCCTCGAGGGCGGCCTCCGGCCCGAGGTAGGGCATCACGGCGGCGGACATCAACTGCGGCACCAGTTCCGGCAAATCCTCGGCTTGGCCGCGCACCACCCGCGAGTAGATCTGACCGTAGGCGGAGCCGGCCAGCGCCTCGGCGGTCGTGTGCGGAACGGCTTCGGGATCCTCCATCTCCCGGCGCCCCGCGTCGATCAGCGAGGCGATCACCCGCATGGTCATGTCGCGGCGGGCGCGGGCGGCGTCACCGGCGGCGAGCACCTCGACCCCGAAGGAGGCCCGGCTCGGGTCCCGGCGCAGCCCCTCGACGATCTCGTAGGCGACGGCGCGGAGGCGGTCGGGCCACTCCTCACGGCTCTCGTAGGCCTTCACCATCGTCGCCAGGCACTCGTCGTTCATCTCCTGCCAGGCGGACAGGAAGCAGTCGTACTTGCCGCGGAAGTGGCGGTCGAAGGCGGCCCGATCGAGCTCGGCCCGCTCGAGGACCAGATCGATCGAGGTCTCCCCGTAGCCTCGCTCGGCGGCGATCTCGATCAGGGCCTCGACGATCAGGGCGCGCTCGGAGCTGCCGGTCCGGTCGCGGGTCTCCGTATCGAGCACTAGTGACCCTTCCCATGACGTTCGCCAGGAAATGACGAGATCCAGTCGCCGTCAGACAAGGACGCAGGGAGCCCGAATAGCAGTGCTATTTGGGCGACTGAGGACGCAGTATGGCGGCGATCTGGAGCCGTCATTTGCGGCGTAATCGTCGTGGGAAGGGTCACTAGTGCATGGGACCCCCGATCCCTGCCCTGGGCATCCCTCCGAAATTCCCTTCGAGGATCTGGCGGCGGCCTGCCGCCGTCCCACCGTGCCGAGCTCCCTGACTCGGGCTTCCCACGACCGGCTCCGGTTCAGCCGGCGGTCGCGGGCGGCGCCTCGGCCGCCGTCCGCTTCGCGGCCTCGGCACCGAGGTACGGGGTGAGCGAGAACTCGACCAGCTCCGGAAGCAGCTCCTCGATCTCCTCGACCTGGCCCATCACGATCCGCTGGTAGAGGATCCAGAAGATGCCGCCGACGATCGTCTCCTCGAGTGTGCTCGGCAGCTTCTCGCCCTGCGACGAGACCTTGCGGCCCATGCGGAAGAGCGGCACGAAGGCCTGGATCGAGCGTTCGTAGCGCTCGACCGCAGCCGGGCCGGCCGAGAGCGCCTCGACGATGCAGGTGCGGGCCAGTGCCGGCTCGGTGGCGACGTAATGGAGGAAGGCGGCGAGCCCGGAATTGACCCGCGCGGGCCAGCTGTCGACCTTGCTGGCGGCGTCGACCACCCGGCGTAAGGCCTCCTTGACCGCGAACTCGGAAGCGGCGAGGAAGCAGTCCTCCTTGGAGGAGAAGTTCTCGTAGAAGGTGTTGCGCGCGATCCCGGCGCGGCGCACGATGTCGGCCACGGTTACGGAGCGGTAGCCCTTCTCGACGGTCTCCTCGGCGAGCGCGGCGATGATGCGGGCGCGCTGGTGTTGGGTGATGAACTCCCGGGGCAAAGCGTGCCGTCCGGGCCTCGGTCGCATCGCCTCAGAGACACGTTCAGCCACGAAACGCAGGGTACTCACCGGTCGAGCAGTTTCAAGCTGGACGGCTTGGCGATATACCGCTAGAGTACCGGACTCTAGACAACCTGTTCCCTCGATCTGACAGGAGGGGTTGCGATGGGGAAGCAGGCCGCAACCGAAGTCCAGGCAGGGGCGGAGGGGAGCGGCGCGATCCTGAAGGTCGGCGGCCTTCCCAACGCGACAAAGCTCGAGCTGGTGAACTCACCGAAGCGGGAAAAGATCCTGGTCGGGATGTTGGAAGAGGTCGGGTCGAATGGCTACGACGCCACCTCCGTACGCACGGTTTTGGACCGAACCGGCCTCTACCGGCAGGCCTTCTACGACAACTTCGCGGACAAGGACGCCTGCTACCTGGCGGCGTTCGACGCCGGCGTGGCACGCCTCCGCGCGCTGGCCTGCGCCGCCGCCGCGAGCGAGGAGAGCTGGCGGGGCAGGCTGCGGGCCGGGCTCACGGCCGTCCTCGACTTCCTCGATTCGGAGCCCGACATCGGCCGGGCGCTGATCGTCGAGGTCCACGCAGCCGGGCCGGAGGCGCTGGCAAGACGGGCCGAGGCGATGAAAGAAGTGACGGATTTCATCGATTTGGCGCGGCGGGAAGCGGAGGGCGTCGAGTCGCCTCCCGGCATCGCTCCGGAGGGCATCGTCGCCGGCATCCACGCGGTGGTCCATTCGCGGCTCTCGACCGGGGCCGAGGACGGGTTCCGCCAGCTTCTGCCCGAGTTCATGTACTTCGCGGTGCTGCCCTATTTCGGAGCCGAGGCGGCGAGCGCCGAGATGCAGGCGGCTCGGGTGGGGTCCCGGTAGGGGTTCCGCTTAACTTTTTTTGAAGATCGACGGTGGCCGGTCTGAGGACGTCGCCGCAAAAAAAGTACAAGACGCTCCACCCCTACCGGGACCCCACCGATCCATTGGACAGCTGAAAGGGACTGCCCTACATTGAAAACGATGGATTCGCCCCCTACCGGCCGCCGCGGATTGCCGCAGGCTTACGTGGTGCGATCGCAGCGGGAGCGGCTGCTGGAGGCGATGGTCCGGGTGGCTGCCGCCAAGGGCTACGAGGCGACGACGGTGGCCGACGTGGTCGAGTTCGCCGACCTCACCGAAGACATCTTTTATGAAACATTCGGGGACAAGGCCGAGTGCTTCCTCGAGGCCTACGACGCGGTGATCGACGTGCTGGTCGCGCACGTGACGAGCGCCTTCGAGGCCGCCGTCGACGAGCCCTGGCCCGAGAAGATCGGGGTGGGCCTTCGGGCCCTGGTCGAGCTGCTGGCCATGGAGGCCGACATCGCGCGGATGGCGATGGTCGAGGTAACCGCGGCGGGTGACGAGGCCCGCGAGCGCTACCGGGCGGCCCTGGCGCGCTTCACTCCCTTCCTCGAGGAGGGCCGCACCTACTCGGGGCAGGGCGACGAGCTGCCGCCCGACACGGCCCGCTTCGCGATCGGCGGCGCCACCTCGATGATCTTCGACGAGATCCGCGCCGGGCGCGGGCCGGAGCTGGTCCGGCTCCTTCCCGACCTGGTCTTTGCCGTGCTTATGCCTTATCTGGGGGCGGAAGCGGCTGAGGACGAGATGCGGCGGCTGGCTCGCAAGGGGTGAGGCCGTGATGGGAGGAATCCGGGCAGGGGCTCCACTTAACTTTTTTTGAAGCTCCGGGGTGGCCGTCCGATGACGTCGCTTCAAAAAAAGTACAAGACGTTCCGCCCCTGCCCGGATTCCTCCTTTCGCAGTTAGACCCCCTCGCCGTGCCGCCCCTCTCCTGAAGAGAAGCGGGCTGCTCCTTTGACGGCTATGTCGAGAACTTGGTTGCCTAGATGGGCCTCTAGGGCTAGGCCGTTGGTTAGGGGTTGGCCGTAGCCCTCTATTGCTGCTTGGCGGTCGGCTAGCATCGTCTCTTGGGGGAAGGAGGCGATTTTCTCGGCCAGCTCTAGGGCGCGGTCGAGGTGGTTTCCGGGGGTGACTACCTCGTTGACTAGGCCGATCCGGAGGGCCTCCTCGGCGTCTACTGGGCGGCCGGTGAGGATCAGCTCCAGGGCCCGGCCCATGCCGATCGTCCGCGGCAGTCGCTGGGTGCCGCCGTCGAGCAGGGGCACCCCCCAGCGGCGCTCGAAGAGGCCGAAGGTGGAGCCGGGCGTGGCGATCCGCAGGTCGCACCAGAGCGCCAGCTCGACACCACCCGCGGTGCACCAGCCGTCGACCGCGGCGATCGCCGGCTTGGCCGGGGTGAGGCGGGTCGGCCCCATTGGGCCGTCCGGGTGCGCGACGTCGAGGTTCATCGCCTTGAGGTCGGCGCCGGCGCAGAAGGCCTCACCGCCAGCGCCGGTGAGGATCAGCACGCGGGCGTCGTCGTCGGCCTCGAAGTCGCGGAGTCCCTGCCGGAACAGGCGTGCGGTCGCGGCGTCGACTGCGTTGCGCCGCGCCGGCCGGTCGATCGTCAGCACCGATGCGGCGCCGTGGCGTTCGTAGCGAAGCTCCTCCCCCATGGCGCCGCATCCTCGCACAGCATTCGTCGGCCCCACCCGACTCGGCGATCCGGTTCGCTGATCGGCATCTGGGCGTCGGCGGGTTACCCTGCCCGGATGCGCATCGACGAGATCCTCGCTTCGAAGCGGCCGGTCTTCTCGGTCGAGCTCTTCCCGCCCAAGACCGAGCAGGCGAGTGAGCAGCTGTTCGCGACCGCACGCTCCCTGCGCGAGCTGGAACCAGACTTCGTCTCGGTGACCTACGGCGCCGGCGGCTCGACCCGGGAGGGGACGGTCGAGATCACCCGGGCGCTCAAGGACGAGCTCGGCTTCGAGACGATGGCCCACCTGAGCTGCGTCGGCGAGACGAAGGAGGGGCTGGCGGCGACGCTCGACCGCATCGCGGCGGCGGGGATCGAGAACGTCTTCGCCCTGCGCGGGGACCCGCCGCGCGGCCAGGAGGACTTCGTGCAGCCCGCGGGCGGCCTCGGCAGCGCCGCGGAGCTGGCGGCCTTCATCGCCGCCGGCTGGGACTTCACGATCGGAGGCGCCTGCTTTCCCGAGGTGCATCCGGAGGCACCCGACCTCGACACCGACCTCGCCTACCTGCGCTCGAAGGTCGAGTCCGGGGCCTCCTTCCTGATCACGCAGCTCTTCTTCGACAACCAGGTCTACTTCGACTTCGTCGCGGCGGCTCGCGAGAAGGGCATCGAGGTGCCGATCGTCGCCGGCGTGATCCCGGTCGCGAGCTTCGCGCAGACGAAACGGATCTGCGAGCTGTGCGATGCCTCGATCCCGCCTCGCCTCGAAGAGGCGTTCGCCGCGGTGCAGGGGGACGAGCGGGCCGAGTTCGAGCTCGGGGTGGCCTACGCAGCGCAGCAGTGCGCCGAGCTGCTGGTCGCCGGCGCTCCCGGCATCCACTTCTACGCGCTCAACCGAGCGCCGGCGACGCGAGCGGTGCTGGCGGCGGTGCTGGCGGCGAAGCCGTGGGAGCGCGCCGGCGAGCCCGGTGCGGCGATCGCCGATCCAGCCGCGGGCGGCGGCTAATTAGCTGGTAAGTTCCCGACCGAACGAGACCGGCGACACGCGAGCGCCGGCCGCGGAGGAACGCAAACGTGGCAAACCGCAGGGAAGAAGAGAGAGAGCGACTCCGCCAAGCGCGGGAGGAACGCGAGTCGACGCACAGCAGGTCGGAGCGACGGCGGCTGCTGGTCGCATACGTCCTCGCCGGTCTGGTCGGCCTGGCCGTCGTCATCGGGCTCGTCTCCGTCATCGCCTCCTCAGGCGGCGGCGGCAGTGCCAGCGCCCACCTCAACCCGGGCAGCGGCTCGGTCAACGGCTTCGAGCCCGACGAGCGCGAGGGCTCCGACGTGCCGACGGCCAAGGAGACGAAATTGGAGAAAGCGGCCGAGCGGGCGGGCTGCGTTCTGCGGCTGGAGCTGAAAGACGAGGGCAAAAGCCACCTTCCCCCGACCGCCACCGCACCGGACTACCAGACCAACCCACCCACCTCCGGCAACCACGCCGAAGCGCCCTACCAGCAGGCGGACGGCGCCTACAGCGAGATGCCGGACGAAATCTTCCTCGTCCATTCGCTCGAGCACGGTCGGATGGAGATCCAGTACAGCCCCGACCTCTCCGAGGACGAGCAGATGGAACTGAAGGGCCTCTACGACACGATGTATGGGGGGACCCTGTTCTTCCCGAACCCCGAAATGGAATACGTGGTCGCGGCGACGACTTGGACCAACCTGATCGGTTGCCCCGAGTACAAAGGCGCGGCGACCCTCGACGCGATCCGTGCCTTCGGCAGGAAGACCTGGGGACGGTACGGCGGCGAGGGAACCGGCGCCGTCAAAGGCCCGACCCCGGTCGAACCCGCCCCTGCCGGCTGAGCGCCCGCCCCTGCGGGCTGAGTGCCCGCCCCTGCGGGCTGAGCGCCCGCCGAAATGGCGGGTGAGGGCGATTCCATTGCCGGTCCTAGCCGGGCGCGCCCGCGTCTCGATAGATCGGGAAGAAGTCGCTCGGACCATGTCCGGCCGATAGGCGCTCGTAGGCGGCCGGGTCGCAGACGATCTCGGAGCTGCGCCATGCCTGCTCCCGGTTGGCGAAGCCGCGCTTGAACTCCTCGAGGCGGTCGCCGCGTGAGAGGCCGCCGCCCAGGTTGAGCGGCAGGCCCTGCTCGGAGGCGAAGTCGCACAATGCCGAGACGACGTTCTTCATCGGCGAGTCGCGCAGCTGGGCGTCGGCGCTGCCGCTGAGGTAGTAGTGGAGGAAGCCGTCGCTGCGAACGGCGATCGAAGCGGCGGCGACCTCGCCGCCCGGAGCGCGCGCGAGCACCAGCCAGGCGTGGGGAGATTCGAGGATGCGGTCGAAGTAGGCGGCGTCGAAGAAGTAGCGCTCGCCGGCGCCGGCCCGCCGCATCGTCTGTTCATAGGCGGCGAGGAAGCCGGTGCGATCCTCGGGCGAGGTCTCCGGCCCGGGAACCAGCCGCACCTCGTAGCCGGCGCGGCGGTTCCTGTTGACCTGGTTGCGATCGCTGGCACGGCTCTTTCGCGGCAGCCCCGGGTCGGCGATCTGGACGACGTTGCGCTCGGCGGCGCCGGACAGGGGAGGGTCGCCGAGCGCGTGGCGAACGAAGAGGCTGACCAGGCCGGTGGGCGCGAAGTCGATTTGACCAGGGTCAAGCGGGGCGGCCTGACCCGGGTCGAGCGGGGCGGCCTGATTAGGGTCGATCGGGGCGACCTCACCCGGGCCGACCTCACCCGGGTCGAGCGGGGCGACCTGACGAGGGTCGAGCGCGGCGCCCTGACCCGGGCCGATCGGGGAAAGGGGCGAGTCCGCCTCAGATTCGGTGGACGCGGGGTCGGGGCCGTGCCCCTCTCGCGCTCGGGCCCTCACACTCAGACCCGGATAGCCATAGGGCGAGATCGCGTCGCGCTCCTCGGTGCCGGGGATCTCGCGCACGATCAGTGGCGCCAGCAGCTCCGCCTCGCCGCTGTCGATCCGCAGGGTGTGGGTGACGTCCTCGGCGTCGAGAAAGGGGCGCGAGCGGAAGAACTCCCCGCTCGCCGCCGCCTCGCCTCGGTCGGCGATCAGCTCGGCTTTCGCGCTCACGGCAGGAGGTCCGCGGCGGCGGCACGGAACTCGTCGGGGAGCACTCCCCAGACCTCGCAGTCGGCGAGCTCTCCGTCGCGGCGGAGGTGGCCCCGCATCGTCCCCTCGTGGCGCCAGCCGAGGCTGGTTACGACCCGCTTCGCAGCCCCGTTGTCGGCCGGGATGCGGCCGTAGACGCGGTGCGCGCCGAACTCGTCGAACGCCCTGGCGATCGTCAGCGCCTCGGCGCGGCGGCCGACGCCCACGCCGCGGACGTCCTCGCCGATCAGCGCCCCCAGCTCGGGGGCCGTCTGGCGGAAGAGGCCGTAGAGAGCGGTGAAACCGACCGGCTCCTCGTAGCCCTCGACGAGAATCGCGTATTTGCGGTCCTCGCCGGAGGCGTCCCTTGCCCGCGCCACCCATCCCTCCGCGTCCTCAAGCGAGAAGCTCTCGCGCCGCTCCATCAAGGTTCGCGTCGCCGCCGGGTTGTTGAACCAGCGGTGCACCGCGGCGGCATCGCCGGGCTCGAAGGCGCGCAGGCTGACTCTGGACTGCTCGGACACGACGCGATCCTACGCGTACGTGCCGCAGCTTATGTACCCATATGGCCCTCTAAGCTGCGGCACGTCCCTAATCCGGGGCGAGGCCGTGGCCGGTCACCAGCAACCAGACCGTCTTGACGAGGATGCGGAGGTCGAGCCGGGCGCTGCGGCGGTCGACGTAATCGATGTCGAGCTCGATCCGCTCCTCCCAGGGGATGCCGGCGCGGCCCTGGACCTGGGCCCAGCCGGTCAGTCCGGGACGCACTTCGTGGCGGCGTTTCTGGCGGGGCGTGTAGTCCTTGACCTGGGCCGGGATCGTCGGGCGGGGGCCGACGATCGCCATCTCACCGCGCAGGACGTTGACCAGGTTTGGGATCTCGTCGAGCGAGGTGCGGCGCAGGAGGCGGCCGGCTGCGGTCACCCGCGGATCGTCGCGGCCGACGGCGATGCCGACCCCGACCGGGTCCGATCCCGGCACCATCGTGCGCAGCTTCAACAGCTCGAACTCACGGCCGTCCTTGCCCACGCGGCGCTGCCGGTAGACGATCGGCCCCGGGCTCCCGAGCCTGATCGCGATCGCCGCAACCAGCAGGACAGGGGAAAGGATTGCCAACGCCACAACTGCAACGGCGATGTCGAAAATTCTTGGCATCTCCTCACCAGGGGCGAATGTGGCCAAGAGGATCAAAGACGCAGCGAGCGGGGCGTGCTCTGCATGCAAGCGGCCGAGGACGCCGATATGCGCCGGTCACATCCGTCATCTGGTCCCCTCGGCCTTCTCCCAGGTGCCGGGCGCTCCCCTGCGGAGGCGGTCCCAGAGGCCCGCTGCGATCGAGGCGGTCGTCATCGCGTAGTAGCGGGCGACCCTGAACGGCATCAGGGGCAACCGCCGCCCGAGCGCGGCGGCGAGGAGGACGGCGAGCTGGACGGCGAGCGTCGCCGTGTAGACCCAGCCTTCGCCGAGCAGGGCGACGTTGGCGCCCAGCGCGATCAGGTGCAGGAAGGGAGTCGCGTAGCGAAGCAGCCGGTGGGAGGCGATCTCAAAGGCGTAGAGCGGCAGGTAGCCGCGCGGGCTGAGCATCCCTTCCCCGGCGACGATGTCCCAGAGGCCGACCATCATCCGCCGTTTGCGGGCGAACTCCCCCTCCAGGGTCGGCACCATCTTCTCCACGGCGCTCGCCCAGGGCGCGTAGAGCGAACGGAAGCCGCGCTTTGCCAGTAGGAAGGGGAAGGAGAGATCGTGGCTGCCCGACGGCGGCAAGGCGACGTAGGCGCTGCGGCGCACCGCGTAGATCGCGCCGTTGCCGGCGGTGACGCCGCCCAGCGCCGACTCCATCTCCCGCACTGCCATCTCGTAGCGCCAGTAGGCGCCCTCGATGTTGCCGCCGCCGGCATCGAAGAAGCGGACCTGGCCGCAGACGTAGCCGACCGAGGGGTCGGCGAACGGCTCGATCAGATGGCGGAGGGCGTCCGTGGCCCAGAGGCTGTTGGCGTCGGAGAAGGCGAGGATCTCGCCGCCGGCGCGCTCGGTAGCGGCGTTCTGGGCGGCGACCTTGCCGCCCCGCGGCAGCTCGAGGACGAGGTCGGCGCCGGCGTCGCGGGCCTGCTCCGCGGTGGCGTCGGCGGAGCCGTCGGAGGCGACGACCACCTGGAGGCGTTCGGGGGGGTAGTCGAGCGCCAGCGCATTGGCGACCTTGGCGGCGATCGACTCCTCCTCGTCGTAGGCGGCGACGATCAGCGAGACGCGCGGCGGCTCCTCCCAGGTGCCGGGCTGCAGCGTCGGCCGGCGGCTCAGGGCGATCAGCGCGCGCAGGGCCAGGGGGTAGCCGAGGTGGGTGTAGGCGATCAGTCCTGCGCAGATCCAGAAGATGGCTTCGAGCAGCGGCACTGGGGGGATTATCTGCTTCCCCGGGGGAGGGGGTAGGGGTGTCCATCCCGGTCGCTGGGTTTTTCGCCTTGGACTCCCTGTCTCTTGCTGAGTGGTCTGTGCGAAAAACATGACGCCGCGGCCGGGATGGACACCCCTATCCCCTCTTGTGACATCCCTACTCCCTCCTGTCGAGGAGCTCGCGGTAGAGATGGAGCGTTCTGCGTGCCGCCTCGTCCCAGGAGTAGGGGCCGGCTGCCGCGCGGATGGCCGCCGTGGCCAGCTCGGCACGTGCGGCCTCGTCGCCGATCAGCTCGCTCAAGGCTGCGGTGAGGGCAGCGGGATCCTCCGGCGGGACGAGCCGGGCGGCGCCTTGCTCGGCTACCTCTGGGAAGCCGCCTACCGCGCTCAGCAGCAGTGGCTTGCCGAAGGCGAGGGCAGTGTAGAGGACGCCGGAGTGCTCGGCGTCGCGGTAGGGGAGGACGACGACGTCGGCGCGGCGGAAGAGCGGCGGGATCTCGGCGTCCTCGACGAAGCGGGTGAGGAAGCGGACGCGGCCCGGTGCGTCGGCGGCGATGCGGCGCAGCGGCTCGACCTCCATGCGGGGGTTGCCGACGATCCACAGCTCAGCGGCCGTCGCGGCGCCGTCGAGCTTGCGGAACGCTTCGAGCAGGATGTCGAGGCCCTTGTAGGGGCGCAGCAGACCGAAGAAGAGGATCACCGGGCCCTCGGCTCCCTCCAGCTCGGCCGGCAGCGGCTTCTCGTCCGGCAGGCGGGTCAGGTAGTCGAAAACGCCGTGGTGGATGACGCGGACCCGGCCGGGGTCCAACCCGACCTCGTCGCGCAGACGCGCCGCGCCGTGCTCGGAGTGGGCGACGACCGCGTCCATGCGGCCGAAGACTCGCCGGGCCGTCGCGACCTGGCGGCGACTCGGCCGCGGCGGCAGGATGTAGTGGGCGGTCATGACGCGGGGGCGCAGGGGCGGCAGCAGCATTGCGTCCAGCGCCGGGACGGTGAGCCACTGGCAGTGGACGACGTCGGCCGCGGCGTCGCGACGAAAGCGCAGCATGTCCGGCAGGTGCTCGGCCAGCTTGAAGGCGCGGCGGGCGGGCGCCCCGAGACCGCGCGCCGCGCTGCGCCGGTAGAAGCGCTCGTCGACCCGGTAGCCGTCGGCTTCCGGGACCGGGCCGTAGAGGAAGCGGCTGGTCAGCAGTTCGACGTCGGCGCCGGCACGCGCCAGCGCCGCGGCGAGGGCGCGGTCGTAGGGCGGCGTGAAGGCCGACGGGTCGACCATCTGAACGCGGATCGGGTCCGGCATCGGGGCGATTATCGTGGCCACCTTGGCGCCCACGCTCTCCTACTGCGTCGTGAACACCAACGGCCGCGAGCACCTGCTCGCCTGCCTCGACGCGATCGAGCAGACGCACCCGGAGGGAATCGAGGGTGAGGTCCTCGTCCTCGACAACGCCTCTACGGACGGCTCGGCCGAGGCCGCCCGAGGGTGGGATCGGGAGCGCTCGGGGCGGTCCGCCGGCGATTTGCGGCTGATCTCGCTGGAGCGGCGAGCCGGCAAGGCCGAGAACGACTCGACCCTGCTGCGGGAGGCGCAGGGCGATTTCTGCCTCCTGCTCAACGAGGACTCCGAGCTGCAGCCGAAAGCGGCCGGGGCGCTGGTCGCCGCGTTCGAGGCCGATCCGCGCGCCGCGGCGGCCGGGGCGCAACTGCTCGACTCGAACGGCGACGCCGTCCCCTGCGCCTGGCGCTTCCCTGGCGTTGGCACGGCGCTGGTGGGTTCCCTCTTCCTGCACCGGCGACTCACGGTGCAGAGCAACGGAAGCGAAACCCGCCCCGTCGACTGGGCGCAGTCGAGCGCCCTGCTGGTGCGGCGGCACGCGGCGGCCGAGGTCGGATACCTCGATCCCGCGTTCTTCGTCTACTACGACGAGTGCGACTTCTGCAGGCGGCTCGCCGACGCCGGCTGGCGCACGCTCTTCGTCCCCGCCGCCCAGGCGGTCCACCACGACCAGCTCTCCACCGACCTCGCCGCCGGCCTGCCCCGGATCGTCGAGTTCCACCGCAATCGCGATAGATACATGCGGGTGCACCACTCCCGGCCGGCTGCCCTGACGGTCCGCCTGCTTACCGCCTGGTCCTACGCGCTGCGGGCGCTCGCGGCGACCGTCGTCCCGGGCCGCTCGCCGCGGATCATGTGGGCCCACGCCCGTCAGGCGCTGCGTCCGGGAAAGGGTCGAGGTTTGCGAGAGAGCGCAGGCCGAAGAAGCGTGTGAGTTTTGGGTCCCATATCGACCCTAACCTCACACGGCAGGACTATGGGCGGGAGTCCTCGTTCATCTGCTCGGCCTCTACCGCCTCGGGCAGAGCGCCGTCGACCGCGGCCGGGCGTTCGCGGGCGGCGCGGAGGCTCGCGAGCAGCTCGCCGGGGCGGCGGAGACGGGCGAGCCAGCTTCGCTCCTCGGCGGTGAAGAATCCGCTGGCGAGGAGGACGGCAGGGTAGGCGAGCCAGAGGACCGCACGCGAGATCAACCCGTCGAGGCCGTCGGTGGGCAGCAGCAGCTCGCCGAGGCCGACCAGGGCGGCCGAGACGAGGACGACGCGTGCCAGGCGCGACCATTCGTAGGGAACGGCGAAGAGGCGCTGCGTGAACCGATACATCAGCAGCACCACGACCAGGTAGGAGGCGACCAGGGCGAGACCGGCGCCGACGATGCCCAGTGGCGGGACGAGGATCAGGTTGAGGGCGACGTTGGCGATCAGCGCCGCGATCGTCGCCGGGAAGTTGAACTCGGTGCGGCCGGTCCTGCCGAGGATCACCAACTGCACCATGTAGAGGGCGTAGAGGGTGACCGCCGTGGAGATCAGCCCGACCGCTTCGTAGGACTCGAAGAACTCCGGCGCCGCCAGTGCCCGCGCCAGCCAGCGCGCGAACAGCCACATGGCGACGACGACGAAGGCGCAGGCGGCGACGAACCAGGTGACGACCGCGGCGTAGGCGCGTCTCGCCTCGTCGTCGTCGCGGATCGAGTAGGCGAGCGGCGGCCAGGCGAGCTGGAAGCCGCGGACCAGCACGTTGACCGCCTGCGCGAACTTGACCGCCAGCGAGTAGAGGCCCGCCTCGGCCAGGCCGATGGTGCGAACGATGATGATCCGGTCGATGAAGTTGAGCAAGTAGAGCGACAGCTCCGCCGGCATGGTGGGAAGGCCGAAGCGCAGCATGCGCCGCAGCAGGGGACGGTCGAGCCGCAGCGAGAGACGGCGGCGATGGACGGCGATCAGGCCGATGACGAAGGCGGCGCCGCTGACGTAGCTGCCGAGGAGCAGGCCGCGGGCGCCCTCTCCCTCGCCGACGACCAGCACCACGGTCAAACCGATCGCGACCAGGACGTTGGCGATCGTCACCGCGAAGAAGGCGCGGGCGCGCTCCTCCAACCGGAACAGCGTGAGCAGGTACTCGTGCAGGGTCAGCACCCAGAGGCCGCCGATCGCGATCCGGGCCAGGTCGGGCGCGGGCCGGTCGAGCAGGGCCTCGGAAAGCGGCCCGGCGAAGGGCAGCGCGATCAGCGCCCCGGCGCTGGCGAGCCAGAACAACGCCGCGAAGGAGCTAGCGACGACGCGAGCGGGGTCCTCGCCGCCCTTGTAGTAGAAGCGCAGCACCGCCTCGATCACGCCGAAGCGGATCACGATGCTGGCGGCGACCACGGCGGCGAAGAGGACCTCGGCGGCGCCGTAGTCGGCCGGAGTCAGGTAGCGCGTGTAGAGCGGCAGCAGGGCGACCGCGATCAGCTTCGAGAGGATGCTTGCCGCGGTGTAGGCGGCGCCGGTCGTCGCAAGGCGGCGCAGGTATCCCGACACGGCGCGAGCCTACGTCTCGCCGCGGACCGGCGCGGCCGCCAGCGAGGCGCCGACCGCCAGCAGGACCCAGGCGATCGGGTCCTCGTAGAAGCCTGCGTAGGCCATGGTGTGGACCAGCAGCGCTGCGAATGCGGCGAGGATGGCCGCTCGAGCTATGAGCTTGGGTTGGGCGGGGAGGGGTGGGGGTCCCGACCGGTCGCTGGGTTTTTCGCCGGGCGCGTCCAGACTCTCGCCGAGTGGTCTGTGCGAAAAACTGGACGCCGCGCCCGGTCGGGGCCCCCACCCCTCCCCGCCAGAGCGCAAGCCGGCTGCCATCGTCCAGAGCGCTGCTATTAGGAGAGCTGCGTAGGCGAGGAGGCCGATTAGACCTTGCTCGGCTGCCACGGTGACCGGTTGCGTGTGTGAAACCGAGACGGGGGTCTTCTTCGTCGCTATGTGTTCTCTATAGGCGCGGGGGAAGGAGCCGGCCCCGTAGCCCCATAAGGGGCGCTGGGCGAAGAGCTCTCCGCCACCGGAGACGAGGTTGGCGCGCCCGCCGGTGTCGATGTTGAGCCTGCTCGGGTTCAACTTCGAAACCCCGCCGGCAAAGATCACGACGACGACCGCCAGCACGGCGCCCCCTCCCGCCGCTGCCAGAGTCCAGCGCGGGCTCCACCGCAATGCCCCCAGAACCGCGAGGCCGGCCAGCAGCGCCGCGAAGCTCGACTGCGAGAAGGTCGGGACCAAGCCGAGCCAGAGCACTGCAACCAGTGCGGCGAGCAGCGCCAGCGTCCGCCGTTCTTTCGCCCACAGCAGCGCAGCCATCGCAACCGCGATCGCCAGGGCCAAGTAACGCCCGTAGATGTTCGGGTCCCAAAAGATCGAGTTGACGCGGAAGTACGTATGGAATTCGTTCGACCGGATCACCTGGTCGTTCCAGAACAGGCTGCGAGTCACGTACTCCACCGAGCCGACGATCACGAAAGCAACGGCCTCGGCTGCGACAACGACCAAGACCCAGGTCAGCAGCCGCCGGTCCCACTCGACATCCCTCAGCAGCGCATACACCAACGAGAACGGCACGAAGAAGAAGCACACGCTCTGAAGCGATTTCGAGAAGTCCGGCGAGTACAGCGTCTGCAGCGCGTACAGAACGACGACAGCGGCCAGGGCCCACGGCAGGACGCGGGGGGGTTCTCCCAGCGCGCTGGGTTTTTCGCCTGGCGCGTCCCGGCTCTCGCCGAGTGGTCTGTGCGAAAAACAGGACGCCGCGCACTGGGAGAACCCCCCCGCGTCCTGCCGACGTCTCTCCCACCACTCCCCAAGCGCTGCCGAAAGCACTCCACCGGCGATCACGAGGTACAGCGGCACGAGCAGGTTGGCGGTATCGCCCCCGGCCTCCAGAGGGATGCGAAAGGGAAGCGCGAAGACGATCGCGAGCGGCAAGACGACCGGCCGGCGGCGAAAGATCGCGGCGAGCAAAGCGGCGGCGGCCAGTGCCGCGGCAACGAGCCCGGCAAATCCGAGCGGCTCGTCGCGCAGGTCGACGATCTGCGGGGAGTTCCACTGGTCGCCGAGGATGAGGAGGGGAAAGAGGGCGAGGGCCGCGAGCATCGCCGCCGACCGGACGCGCCCGGCGGGCAGCAGGATGGCCGCCGCCGCGGCGGCCGCGGCGGCCAGGACACCCGTGGCGGCGAGGAAGCCGCTCAAGGGGCGACCTTCGGCGCCGCACCTGGCGCCTTATGCGTCGATATGACGCAAAAAGCGCCAGGTGCCTTCATTTCGAGCCCCCTGACCCTCGGGCACAGCCCCGGGTCGGCTCGCGCGGTGCCTCGTGCAGACGCATGACGCCGCCCGGGACGAGGACGCGATCCTGGTCGAGCAGCTTGACCCGCAGCTTGTAGCGACCCGGGGGCGCGGTGCCGTCGTTGCGGACGCGGCCGTCCCAGTGGAAGGTCGAGAAGCGGTAGCGCTTCAGGTAGGTGTCGCGGGCGAGGGTGACGATCAGCTTGCCGCCGGGCTTGACGATCTGCACATGGGCGCGGTCGGAGCGGGTGACCCGGAAGCGGATCCGGATGCTGTCGAAGCGGCAGTCGCGGTTCGGGGTGAAGGCGCGGCTCTTCGGGGTGCCGAAGGTGACCCGGTCGAGCACCAGGGGGTCGCGCTTCAGCCGCTGCGACCAGGCGAAGGCGGCCAGCGTGGCGAGGACGAGGAGCGCGAAGACGACCGCGGCGACGCTAGGCGTGCGTCTCATGCGGCTCGCCGGGAACGAGCCCCTCAACCCGCCGACGAGGCATTGTCCTCGCCGACCACGACCGAGACCGGCGCGCCGGCCGAGACCTCGACGATGTCCGAGCTCATCGGCCGCACCCGCGAGATGTCGAGCGCCCGGGCCACCACATGCGCCTCGCGGCCGCCGTCCGGCTCGAACATGACGACGCTGTCGGCGAAGCTGGAGCTGCTGTTGGTGACCGCACCGAGCTGGAAGCCCTTGCGCTCGACCATGTCGCCGTAGGTCGCCGCCAGTCCAGGCACCGCGGTCCCGTTCAGCACGGTGACCTCGATTTCACCCGGCTTCACCGCAGCCGGGGTGTTCTTACCGCTCTTCTCCGCCTTGCCGCTCTCGTCACCGCCGAAGCCCTCCAGCGCAGCGTAGGCGACGCTGCCGCCGAGGATCAGGAAGACGGCGAAGAGCACCAACAGATAGCGCGGTTCGCCGAGCCGCCCTCTCCCCAGCCGTCCTCCACCGAGCGGCGTCCCGCCGCCGCCGAAGCGCTCGCGCAGCCGCTCGGTCCGGGTCAGTTCGGGCAGGCCGGCCTCGCGTCGCTGGCGCCGGTGCTCGCGCAGGTCGCCGGCGCGCTGCTCGGCTTCCCGCGCCTCGTCCAGCTTGCGCATCTCCTCCGCCCGCTCCGACGCCGCGGCGGAGGTCGTGTCCTTGCGCTCCGCGTCGCGCTCCGGAGCGGAGCCCGCCCACTCCCGCAGGCGCCGGATGTCGCGCCCCTGCGTAAAAGACAGCAGCGCGAGCAGGGCGAGGCCAAGGAACGCGACCAGGCCGGCGAAGGCGCCGATTTCCTTTATCAACTCCACAGCCGGCAGCAGGATATGGGCAGAGCCGGTCCCGCGAGTGTCTCGGTGTCCGAAGCCGAGGCAGCCCGGGTCGATCGTGGCCGCGGCTATTGGTCTCGCCGCCGCCGGAGAGCGGCCGCCGAACGACGCGTCCGCGGGGCTACCTGGCCGGAGGACGGTGCTCTATGGCGCCGGCATCGGGCAGCGAGACACCGTCGGTGATCATCGTGACGACCCGCTGGGCAAGATTCGCCTCGTCGCCGGCCATCACCAAGTGCTCGAGCGAGTTGAGGGTCGCCTCCACCCACTCGGGGTCGAGCGGCGCTTGTCGCACCGCTCGGTGGATTCGCTTCGCCGCGGTCGGCTGCAGGCTCTCCGCCCGGCCGACCAGCTCCTCGTGGAGCTTCTCGCCGGGGCGCGGCTGGGTGAACTCGATCGCGATCTCGGCCCCCGGCTCATAGCCCGCGAGGCGGATCATGTTCGTCGCCAGGTCGACGATCTTCACCGGCTCCCCCATGTCGAGGACGAAGACCTCGCCCTTGCCGGCGCCGATGTCGCCCGCCCGGATCACGAGCTGCACCGCCTCGGGGATCGTCATGAAATAGCGGCACATATCCGGGTGGGTGACGGTGACCGGCCCGCCGCGCTCGATCTGGCTGCGGAAGATCGGCACGACGCTGCCCGAGGAGGCGAGGACGTTCCCGAAGCGGACGCTGGCGAAGCGCGTGCCGGGGTGCTTGTCTCCGGCGGTCTCGACGATCCACTCCGCCATCGCCTTCGAGGCCCCCATCACCGTCTTCGGGTTGACCGCCTTGTCGGTGGAGACGAGCACGAAGCGCTCGACCCCGGAGGCCGCCGCGGTGTCGGCCGTGATTCGCGTCGCGATCGCGTTGTTGCGGACCGCCTCCAGCGGGTTGGACTCCATCAGCGGCACGTGCTTGTAGGCGGCGGCGTGGAAGACGACGCTCGGTTTGAAGCGCTGCATCGACTCCAGCATGCGGTGCGGCTCCTTGCAATCGGCGAGCACCGACTCGACGCTGCTGAAGTGGCGCTCCTCGACCATCTCGCGCTCGATCTCGAAGAGGTTGTCCTCGGCGTGGTCGAGCATTACCAGCAGCCGCGGCCCGACCCGGGCGATCTGGCGGCAGAGCTCGGAGCCGATCGAGCCGCCCGCTCCGGTCACCAACACGATGCGGTCGCGCAGGTAGGCGCCGACCCGGTCCAGCTCGACGACGATCGGGTCCCGCCCCAGCACGTCCTCGACCTGGACGTCGCGCAGCTGCTTGTTGAGCTGGACGCCGCCGCGCAACAGCTCGAACACGGTGGGCAGGGTACGGACGCGGATCTCACGCTCGCGGCAGGCGGCGACGACCTTGCCGCGCAGCGTCCCCGGCGCGGAGGGGATCGCGATCACCACCTCGTCGGGTTCGGTCTCGTCGAGGATCGTCTCGATCTGCGCGGTCGCGCCCAGCACCTTCAGCCCCAGCATCCGCATCCCCTGCTTGCGCGCGTCGTCGTCGACGAAGCCGATCGCGGTGGCGCCGAGGTTGGGGTTGAGCTGCAGCTCGCGGACGACCATCTGGCCGCCGGAGCCGGCGCCGATCACCAGCACCTCGTGCTTGGGCAGGCGGTGGCCGTGGGAGGGCCGCTCGACGATCAGCCGCACGGCGAGCCTGGCGCCGGCGATCAGGAACAGGGTGAGGATGAAGTCCATCACCGCGACCGAGCGCGGCAGATCGGGGCCGAAGGGCTGGATCACCGTGAAGAGGACAACGAGAAGGGCGCTGGCGACGGCGACCGCGCGGACGATGGTGAGGAAGTCGCGGCCGCTGACGTAGCGCCACCACTTCTGGTAGAGGCCGAAGGCGGCGAAGACCGCGACCTTGCCGACCGCGACGAAGGCGACGGACTGGAAGAACAGGGTCTCGTAGCGAGGCGGCAGGCCGCGCGGATCGTCAAGGAAGCGGAGGCGGAAGGCCAGGTAGAAGGCGAGCGCGACCAGCAGCGCGTCGGCCACCACCTGGAGGACCCGATTGCGGTAGACGGGGTGGTTCAGCCGGCGCATGGGAGACCAGGTTCGCGCTTCAATCGCCGCGCGAAGAGTCGGATATGGACGCTTGCGAGTTCCGCACTCCCGGCTGAGTTTAGTTCCTGCCGGCGTTGCCGCCTACAATCCCCGCTTCTCGCATGCTCCCCCTCGCCAGCGTCACCGACTTCTTCCTCGACCCGATCGTCAACGCCGGGACGGACTTCATCAGCACCACCGGCCTGCCGGCGGTGTTCGTCCTAATGGCGCTGGAGTCCGCCTGCCTGCCGGTCCCCAGCGAGGCGATCATGCTGTTTGCCGGCTCCAGCGTCGCCGCCGGCGAGCTGACGATGTTCGGGATCGTCGCCGCCGGGGTGCTCGGCAACCTGGTCGGCTCCTGGGCCGCCTACGCCGTCGGCTACTACGCTCGGCTCGACCTGCTCGAGAAGAACCGCCTCATCCACCTGCCGCCCAAGTACCTGAAATGGGCCGACGACTGGTTTGAGCGCTACGGCGACGCGACCGTCTTCTTCACCCGCATGCTGCCGATCATCCGCACCTTCATCTCGCTGCCTGCCGGGGTGGCGAAGATGCCGTTCTGGCGCTTCACCGTGCTGACCCTGCTCGGTTGCATCCCCTGGGTGCTGATGCTCGGCCTGATCGGCGAGTCGGTCGGCCACAACTGGGAGGACTGGCGCGACAAGCTGCACTACCTCGACTACGCCGTGGTGGTCGCGGTGCTTGGCGGGGCGGTCTACCTGCTGATCCGCCGCCGCCGCGGCGGCGGCCCCGGTGCCGAGCCTGAGACGGCGGGTGAGGAGCGGGGAGCGGCAGCCGAGCCGGCCTCTTCGAGCGGCGGCGCTTGAGCGTTCCCGCCGACGGCAGGATCCCGACCCGTCGTGCCCTCGCCCTGGGCATCGTCCAGGGCCCGGCGGAGCTACTGCCGGTCTCCAGCTCCGCCCACATCGTCCTCGTTCCGTGGCTCGCCGGCTGGGACTGGGAGGAGCTCGAGCCGGAGATACGCAAGAGCTTCGAGGTGGCGCTGCACGCCGGTGCGGCGGCGGCGCTGCTGATCGGCCAGCGGCAGGCGATCTGCGAGGAGCTGGGCTCCTTCGACGGGCGACGCGCCCTGCTCCTCGGCCTCTCCTTCCTACCGGCGGCGGCGGTCGGCTACGCCTTCGAGCGACCGATCGAGCGCCGGCTGGGCGGGCCGAAGTCGACGGCGATCGGGCTGCTGGCCGGCTCGGCCGCGATGCTGGCCGCCGACACCAGGCCGCAGCGGCGAGGGCGAGGCGAGGCGACGGCCGCGGATGGGCTGGCGCTGGGGATCGCTCAGGCGGCGGCGCTGGCGCCGGGCGTCTCCCGCAACGGTGTAACCCTGGCGGCGGCCCGCTGGCGGCATTTCTCCCGCGACCAGGCGAACCTCCTCTCGCGCACGATCGCGCTGCCGATCATCGTCGGCGCGACGGTGCTGAAGGGCGTGCGACTGCGCCGGCGCGGTGCCTCGCGGGGACTGCGGCGCTCGATGGCCTTCGGCGCGGCAGCCTCCTTCGCCTCGACGCTCGCCTCCCAGCGCCTGATCCGGGTCGTCGAGCGGGACAGGGCGTTGTGGCCCTATGCGGCCTACCGCGCCGGCCTGGCAGCGGTGGTGCTGGCCAAATTACGCCGCTGAGCAGGCAAGTCCAAATCTTGGAGAAACTTGGAGTTGATTTGGAGTTCCAGCGAAGCGCCTGAAAGAATCGCCTTGTGAGCGACGACGCCTACGCGAAGGCCGGGGTCGACCAGGGGGCGGCGGACTCCGCGGTCGCCGGCCTCGTGCGGGCGCTGGGGACGATCGAGCTGGGGCGGCCGTCGCGGCAGGTGCCGCTGGCGGGCCACTACGCCAGCGTGATCCGGATCGACGAGCGGACCGGGATCGCGCTCTCGACCGACGGCGTGGGCACCAAGCTGCTGGTCGCCGAGCAGCTTGGTCGCTTCGACACCGTCGGGATCGACTGCGTCGCGATGAACGTCAATGACGTGATCTGCGTCGGGGCGGAGCCGCTGGCGATGCTCGACTACATCGCGATCGAGCGGGCCGACCCGGAGGTCTGCGAGCAGATCGGGATCGGCCTGGCGCGGGGAGCCGAGCTCGCCGGGGTCGAGATCCCCGGCGGCGAGCTGGCCCAGCTCGGCGACATGGTGCGCGGCTTCGACGTCGCCGGCGCCTGCTTCGGCACCGTCGCACTGGACGCGATAGTCGACGGCTCGGCCGTCCGGCCAGGCGATCCGGTGATCGGCCTGCCCTCGTCGGGCATCCACTCCAACGGCTACACGCTGGCGCGCGCGGCCCTGGAAGGGGTACCGCTCGACCAGGACCCGGACGGCCGCCTCGGGCGCCCGCTCGGGGACGTCCTGCTGGAGCCGACCGAGATCTACGTCAAACCGGTGCTGGACCTGCTGCGCTCCGAGGTCGAGGTCCGCGGCCTCGCCCACATCACCTCCGGCGGTCTCGGCAACCTGCTGCGCCTGGCAACCGAGGCCGGTTTCGAGATCGACGACCCGCTGCCCGTGCCGCCGATCTTCGAGCTGATCAGGGAGCGCGCCGGAGTCTCCGACGAGGAGATGCACGACATCTTCAACATGGGCTGCGGCTTCTGCTGCGTCGTCGCGAGCGGTGACGAGGGGATCGCCCTCGATCTGCTCCGTCGCCACTATGCGGACGCGGGGCGGATCGGCCGTGCAGTCGACTCGCCGCATGAGATCGTCCACTCCTGAGTGGGACTCCACGGTGCGATAGAGAACCTCTATCGACAGCGTGTTCGACAATGACCGCAGGTAGATGAGCACCCGCCCCTCCAGCTCGATGATCGGAACCGTTCTCTCCGGGCGCTACCGCTTGGAGGCGAAGCTGGGCAGTGGCGGCATGTCGACCGTGTACCTGGCCCGCGACGACACGCTCGACCGGGCGGTCGCGGTCAAGGTCATGCACCGCGAGATGTCCGAGCAGGAGGACCAGTTGCAGCGCTTTCGGCAAGAGGCGCGGGCGGTCGCCAAGCTATCCCATCCCAACGTCGTCTCGGTGATCGACGCCGGTGAGGACGGCGGTCACCCCTACATCGTCTTCGAGTACGTGAAGGGGGAGACGCTGAAGCAGCGAATCGGCCGGCTCGGCGCCCTCGACACCCAGGAGGCGATCGCCTACGCGATCGAGGTGGCGCGCGGGCTCGGCGTCGCCCACGCTCGCAACATGGTCCACCGCGACATCAAGCCGCAGAACGTGCTGATCGACGAGGAGGGACGCGCCAAGCTGACCGACTTCGGCATCTCCCGGCAGCTCGAACAGGCCGGGGTGACCGCCACCGGCCGCGTCCTCGGCACCACCGACTACGTCGCGCCCGAGCAGGCGATGGGCCGCGGGGTCGACCCCCGCTCCGACGTCTACTCGCTGGGGGTGGTCCTCTACGAGATGCTGGTCGGCCAGGTGCCGTTCCACGCCGACAGCCAGGTCGGCGTGGCGATGAAACACGTCAACGAGGACCTGCCGGACGTGCAGCGGCGCCGCCCCGAGGCCTCGGCCGCGGTCGCCCTGGTCGTCGAGCGTGCCACCGCCAAGGACCCGGCCGAGCGCTACCAGGCGATCGGCGAGATGGTCGACGATCTCGAGACGGCGCTGGAGGTGGAGGCGGCACGGGCCGGCTCGACCAGCGGCGAGGCGACCAGCGTGCTCGACGCGGTGCCGCCGCCGAAGCGCAAGCTCTCGACCCGGGCGCGCTGGTCCTGGACGGCGATCGTCGCCCTGCTGCTGGTCGCCGGCGCGGCACTGCTGGCGGTGCAGCTGATCTCCAGCGGGATCGGCGGCGGTGGCGCCAACGAGGGAAAAGGGGCGCCCGTCGCGGTCTCCTCGGCTACGGACTACGACCCGCAGGGCGACGGCGAAGAGATCGGCAGCAAGGTCGAACTCGCCGCTGACGGCGACCCGACCGGGACGGCCTGGGAAACCGAGCACTACGACTCAGAAACCTTCGAAGGGACGAAGACCGGCCCCGACCCGGGGGTCGGCGTCTACGTGACGGCCGCCTCCCCCGCCACTCCTACGCGGATGATCGTCCGCTCGCCCACCCCCGGCTGGAACGCCGAGGTCTTCGCCGCTTCGGCCGGGCCGCCCTCGGACCTGTCGGGCTGGGGCGAGCCGGTCGGCGAGGTCACGGAAGCGTCGACGACGCAGGAGATCGATCTGACGGTCACCCAGCCGTCCACCTACTTCCTGCTCTGGCTGACCAAGGCCTCCGAAGCCCGCGACCAGGCTGGCCGCTACCAGGTCGAGGTCAGCGACATCAAGCTGCTCGACTGAGCCCCGCCTGGCGCTTTATGCGTCATATAGACGCATAAAGCGCCATCAGAACTCATGCGAGCGGGACTCGGCGTGGCGCTCGAGGGCGAGGACGACGAGACGGTCGCATAGGTCGGGGTAGGCGAGTCCGCTCGCCTCCCAGAGCTTCGCGTAGACGCTCGTCTCGGTGAAGCCGGGCATCGTGTTGAGCTCGTTGATCAGGATTTCCCCGTCCGGCTCGACGAAGAAATCGCAGCGGGCGAGGCCGGAGCAGCCGCCGAGCCGGAAGGCCTCGACGGCCAGCTCGCGCAGCCGCGTCGCCTGCTCGGCCGGGATCGGCGCCGGCACGATCAGCTCCATGCCACCGTCGGCGTACTTGGTCTCGTAGTCGTACCAGTCGCCGTGGGCGACCACCTCGCCCGTCAGCGACGCCTGGACCTCGGCGTTGCCGAGCAGCGAGCACTCGATCTCGCCGCCGTGGGCGGAAGCCTCGACGATCACGCGCGGGTCGTGACGTAAGGCCAGATCCACGGCGGTGTCCAATGCCTCGCCCAGGGCCTCGACCTTGCTGATCCCGACGCTGGAGCCGAGCCGCGATGGCTTCACCCAGAGCGGCAGGCCCATCGCCTCGCAACGCTCGCGCCAGCCCTCCTCGCCGACCGCGACGAAGTCGACCTGGGGCAGGCCGTGCTGGGCGAAGAGGCGCTTCAGGGTCAGCTTGTCCATGCAGACGGCCGAGGCGAGCACGTCGGAGCCGACGTAGGGGACGTCGAGCCACTCGAGCAGCCCCTGGATGCTGCCGTCCTCGCCGAACGGCCCATGCAGCGCCGGGAAGACGGCGTCGACGCCGAGCAGGCCGGCGCCCGGGGCCAGCGCCACCGGCCCGCTCTCCCAGCTCCAGGACCCCTCGCGGGCGATCGTCACCTGGACCGGCTCGTGCCCCGCCTGCTCCAGGCCCTTCGCCACCGCCGCGCCGGAGCGCAGCGAGACGTCATGCTCGGAGGAACGCCCGCCACAGAGCACCGCGACCCTCACCCGAATCGCCCCCCGCAATCGGACGTGCCGCAGCTAAGAGGACCATATGGGTACATAAGCTGCGGCACGTCCGTCATTCCGCTTCCGGTTCGGGGGAGACCGGCACGCGCTTTCCGACGACCAAGGTCACGCCGGTGCCCGGCGCTACTTCGGAGCCCGGCGGCGGGAACTGGTCGGTGACGCGACCCACCTGCGACGGGACTTCGGTCTCCTGTTCGGAAACCTCCGGATCGAGCCCGGCGGCGCGCGTGGCTTCCACCGCCACGGACCGTTCCTTGCCGATCACGTTGGGCACGCTCGCCTGCTCCTCTCCTTCGGAGACGACGATCGTCACCGAGGAACCACGGGGGAGCTCGGAGCCGGCGCTCGGCGACTGGCGGATCACCTCGCCGGCCGGGGCCGAGCTTTCCTCTTCTTCGACGCCGGGAGATAGGCCCCGCCCGCGGATCCTCTGGACGGCGACCGATCGCTGCGTACCGACCAGAACCGGCACTTTGGCCAGCTTCGGCCCCCGGGAGACGGTGAGGAGGACGGTCGAGCCGCGGGTCGCGGTCGTCCCGCCCGGCGGATCGGAGCTGATCACCAGCCCCGCTTCGACGCTCTCGGAGTTGGCGGTCCGAACTTGGGGCTCGAAGCCGGCGTCCTCCAGTGCCGCGGCCGCGTCCTCCCGGCTCTCACCGGCCGTGCCCGGGACCTCCGCCGTGCCCGGACCGGCGCTCACCGTCAGGGCCACCTTCGGCTTCGAGCAGAAGAAGCCGAGGAGGACGCAATCGAGCGGCGCCTCGCCACCGGGCGGGTCCTGCTCAAGCACCGTGCCGGCGGCGACGTCCCGCTCCACCCGGTCGATTTCGCCCACCTTGAAACCGTTCTGTTCGAGCAATGAGATCGCCACGTTGAGCTGGTTGCCGGTGACCGCGGGGACCTCGGTCGTCGTATCGCGGGTGAGCGCGAAACCGAGCAGGGCGCCGAGCAGCACGGCGAGCGCGATCAGGCCCCAGAGCCAGCGGCGGCGGCGCTCCTCCTCCTCGTCCTCCGCCGCGGCCACGTCGTCCGCGACGACGACCGGCGGCAGCGGCGCAAATGCCGCCGTGCCACCGCCGACGGCGCCGGGGTCCGCCAGGGCCGCGTCGAGGGCGGCGATGAACGCCTCGGCGCTCTGGAAGCGCTGCCCCGGGTCCTTCTCCAGCGCTCTCATCACGACCGCGTCGAGCGCCGGCGAGACGCTCGGGTTGATCGAGCTTGGCCGCTGCGGCATGTGCGAGACCTGCTTCATCGCGATCGCGACGGCGCTGTCGGCCTCGAACGGGACGCGACCGGTCAGCGCCTCGTAGAGGATCACCCCGACCGAGTAGAGGTCGGAGACCGCGGTTACCTCCTGCCCCTGCGCCTGCTCGGGAGAGAGGTAGTGCGGGGTGCCCATCACCGATCCGGCCTGGGTGATTTCCGAGGCGCCGGCCCGGGCGATGCCGAAGTCGGTGACGGTGACCTTGCCCTCCGCATCGACGATCGCGTTCTGGGGCTTGAGGTCGCGGTGCACTACCCCGTGACGGTGGGCGAAGCCGGCCGCCGCCAGCACCTGGCGGACCAGGCCGACCGCCTGCTCCGGTGTCAGCCCCTGGTCGATCACCGCCTTCAGCGAGCGACCCTCGAGCAGCTGCATGGCGATGTAGTAGGTGCCGTCGACGTCACCGCGGTCGAAGACGGCGACGACGTTGGGGTGCTGCAGGCCGGCGGCGGCCTCGGCCTCGCGGCGAAAGCGCTCGACGAACTCGCGGTCCTGGGCGAAGCGCTGATGGAGGATCTTCAGCGCGACGCGGCGCTGAAGATGCGAGTCCTCGGCGAGCCAGACGTCCGCCATGCCGCCGGAGCCGATCCGGCGCAGCAGCCGGTAGCGCCCGTCGATGACGCTTCCCTCGGTTATCTCGGGCACCGACTCCCCCGATCTGAGTCGATGGGCCTGAAACAGGAGCCGGAGTCGCGTTTTCGGCCCATCGAGAGCTGTTCTATCTCATTCATCGTTCAGCAGCGCTTCGGCCACTTCGCGGAAGATCGGCGCCGCGATCTCGCCGCCGAAGGAGGGCGTGCACTCCACCGTCACCGCGATCGCCACCTGCGGATCGTCGGCCGGGGCGAAGCCGATGAACCAGGCCTGGTTGGCGTCGGTTTCGCCGCAGCTCTCGTTGAATGGCGTTTCCGCGGTTCCGGTCTTGCCGGCCACCGAAACGCCCGAGATGGCGGCGTTCGTCCCCGTGCCTTCGCTGACCACGCCTTCCATCGCGTCGGTCAAGGCGGCCGCGGTCTCCTCCTCCATCGGCTCGCTGTAGACGGCCGGGTCGAGCCGCTCGGTGACGCGGCCGTCGGGGTCGACTACACGGTTCCATATCTGAGGCTTCATCAGGGTGCCGCCGTTGGCGACGGCGGCTGCGACCTGGGCCATCTGCAGTGCCGTCACCGCCAGTCGCTCCTGCCCGATCGCGATCCGCGCCACGTCGACCGGGTCGCCGCGCCCGAGCAGGTCGCGGCCTTCGAAGACGCCGCTGCGGTAGACCTGATCGTCAGGCAGGTCGATCGCCGGGGTCGAGCCGAAGCCGAAGCGGTCCATGTACTCGAAGAGCGTGTCGGAGCCGACCTGTTCGCCGAGCTGCGCGAACCAGGTGTTGACCGAGCCGGTTAGCGCCGCTTCAAGCGGGATCGCGCCGTAGGAGGCGCCGTCGGAGTTGGCGAGCGGCTGGCCCTGGACGTCGATCGTGGCGGGCGCTTCGATCGTCGATTCGAGGTCGATCGTGCCGCTGCCGAGCCCAGCAGCCGCAGTCACGACCTTGAAAGTGGAGCCGGGCGGGTACTGGCCCTGGGTGGCGCGGTCGTACAGCGGGCGTTCCGTCAGGTTCCGGTTCAGCTCATTCAATTCGGAAGGCACGCGATTGGGGTCGTAGGGCGGGTTGGACGCCATGACCCGAACCCGCCCGGTGCTCGGCTCGATCGCCACCACGGCGCCGAAGCCGGCCGCTTCCAGCCCGCTCAGCGCGGCGCGCTGCCCTTCGGGATCGAGGTTGGTGACGACGTCGTTGCCCTCCTGGGTCTGGCCGCGCAGCTCGTCGAGCAGCGAGACGAACTCCGACTCTTCGCCGATCAGCTCGTCGTCGTGGGACCGCTCGAACTCGCTGTCGCCCTCCTGCACGAAGCTGTAGCCGATCGGGTGCCCGTAGAGAGCCCCTTCGGGATAGCGGCGCACGTAGCGCAGGCCCTCGCCCTCGCCCTTGGCGACCGAGCGGGCGATCGTCGTGCCGTCGGCGGCGAGGATCTTTCCGCGCTCGATCTGCTGCTGCTCGAGCAGGGGGCGCTTATTGGCGGTCTTTTCCTTCAACGCCTCGGCGTCGAACACCGACCAGTACGAGGTGAAGCCGACCAGCACCGCGAAGAGGACGACGATCAGGCCGAACAGCTTGACGATCTGGCGGTTCATGCCGACTCCACGGCGAGCCCACCGGTGCGGGCCGCGGCGGCCGCCTCGCGGCGGGCCCGGTCGGAGATCAGCAGCAGCAGCGCCAGCAGCACGAAGTTGGCGACGATCGAGCTGCCGCCGTAGCTGACGAAGGGCAGGGTCACTCCCGTCAGTGGGATCACCCGGGTGACGCCGCCGATGATGACGAAGGCCTGGATCGCGAAGACGGCGGTCAGGCCCGTCGCCAGCAGCTTCGAGAAGCCGTCGTCTGCGAGCAGCGCGATCTTGAAGCCGCGCGCCGCGAACAGGAGATAGGTGAGGACTACGGCGCAGGCGCCGAAGAGGCCGACCTCGTTGACGATCAGGGAGTAGATCGTGTCGGTCTGCGCCGCCGGCAACAACGGCGCATCGGTGCCGGGGATCGTGATCAGCGCCTGGCCGAAGCCTTTGCCGAACAGGCCGCCGTCAGCCTGGGCAAAGATCGATTGGAGGATCTGGTAGCCACTGTCGGTCGGGTCCTGGTAGGGATCGAGCCAGGTCTGGATCCGGTCGTGGACGTGGGGGACGGTCGAGGCGAAGAACCAGGCCCCGAGCGAGAACATCCCCATGCCGATGACGACGAAGGAGAAGCGGGCGGTAGCCACGTAGAGCAGTGCCAGGAAGGCGGCGAAGAACATCAGGGAGCTGCCCAAGTCGCGGATGAAGACGAGCATGAACATCGAGGCGCCCCAGACGACCAGCAGCGGGCCGAGGTGCTTGAGCGGTGGCAGGGTAACGCCGAGCACCCGCCGGGCGCCGACGATCAGCACCTCGCGGTGCTCGCGCAGGTAGCTGGCGAGGAAGATGACGATGCAGATCTTCGAGAACTCGGCGGGCTGGAAGGCGAGCGGGCCCACCTTCACACCGAGGTAGGCACCGTTCACCTGTTGCCCGATCCCGGGCAGCCGTGGCGCCAGCAGCAGCAGCAGGCCGGCGCCGGCGATCGTGTAGCGGTAGCGCTCCAGCACGTCGTAGTCGCGCAGGAAGTGGATCGTCAGGGCGAAGAGGACGAGGCCGAGCACGAACCAGTTGGCCTGGTCGCGAGCCAGGTCGGGGTCGATCCGGTAGACCATCACCAGCCCGAAGGCGGTGAGCAGGGCGACCAGCGGGAAGAGGTAGGGGTCGGCGTTGGGCAGCCGCAGCCGCAGGTAGACGTGGGCGGCGAAGCAGACCGCCAGGAAGTAGGCGCCGTAGACGAGGCTGAGGTCGCCCAGCCGCGTCTCTTCCTGGGCGAAGACCGCGGCGAACCCGGCGCTGAGCAGCAGGGCGACGGGAACCAGGGCGATCAGCTCGCGGTTCCGGGCGCTCCTCAACGAACCCCCTGGCCGCGTTCGATGTCTTCGATCAGCGAGACCGCGTCGGAGCGGGAGCGCAGATCGTGGTCGGTGGCCGCTTCGCGGCGCTTGCCGGACAGCGAAGCGGCCTGGATCGGGCTCGCGTAGTGCTCCTCGTAGAGCTCGACGCCGAGCGGCAGCTCATAGGGCAGCCCGCGGTAGAGGGAGACCCGACCGCCCTCGTCGGTCCCCAGGAACCAGACCTGCCGACTTCCGTACCAGGCACCCGCGACGAGGGCGGCAAGCACGGCGACGATCGCGAGTGCCTTCGCGGCGGTGCGCAGCCGGCGGCGCGGCGGCGTCGAGGCAAGCTGATCGCGCCGCTCCTGCGCGGCGGCGGCCGCGGCCCGACGGCGGACCTCGGTCGTCGTCAGGCCGGCCTCGGCGGCGGCGGCGCCGACCAGCGTCGCGTCCCCCGCCACGTCACGCCGCGGCGCCGCGGCGTCCTCGAGGCGGAAGGCGAGCGCCGTGATGTTGTCCCGTCCCCCTGCACGGTTGGCCGCGTCGACCAGCGATCGCACCGCTTCGTTCATCGAACCGGCCTCGCCAAGGGTGGCGGCGATCCGCTCCTCGTCGATCATCGTCGTCAGCCCGTCAGAGCAAAGCAGGAAGACGTCCCCTGGCGATGCCGGCACCGTCTGCACGTCGACCTCGACCTCGGGTTCGGGGCCGAGGGCGCGAGTGATGATCGAGCGCTGCGGATGGTCCTCGGCCTGGGCATCGGTGATCTGCCCCTTGCGGCGCATCTCCTCGACCAGCGAGTGGTCGCGAGTGAGGCGTTCGAGCTTGCCGCCGCGGAGGCGGTAGGCGCGGCTGTCGCCGACATGGCCGATGCCGACCTCTTCGCTCTGCGCGTTGACGATTGCGGCGGTGATCGTCGTTCCCATTCCGGCGCGGCCCGGGTCGGAGCGGGCCAGCTCGTGGATCTCCCGGTTCGCCGCCTCGATCGTCTCGCGCAGGATCCGCTCCGGCGGCGCATCGGGGAGGTCACGATCGAAGGCCTCGGCGGCAGCCTTCGAGGCCACCTCGCCGGCCTGGGCGCCGCCCATCCCGTCGGCGACGACGAAGATCGGCGCCCGGACGAAGAGCGAGTCCTCGTTCTCGCTGCGCTGGCGACCCGTGTCGGTGCGAAAGGCCTGGTCGTCGACGCGCAGCATCAAGCACCACCGTTTCGGCGCATGCTCCACCGCCGAAGAGTCAGATATGCCCGGCCGCTCCGCATGCGCCTCAGGCCTCGAACCTGAACTCGGTATCGCCGATTCGCACGACGTCGCCGTCGATCAGCTCGGCCTCTCCGTGCAGCTCGGCGTCGTTCAGCAGGGTGCCGTTGGTGGAGCTCATGTCTTCGACGTAGGCTCGGCCATCGCGGGAGAAGATCCTCGCGTGCAGGCCGGAGGCGTAACGGTCCTCGATCCGCAGGTCGGCTTCCTGGGAGCGGCCGATCGATAGCCCGCCGATCAGGTCGAAGCGCTCGCCTTCGCGCAAGCCACCGCCGCGCACTGCCACCAGCCAGGCGTCGCCCCCCGCCACGACGTCGCCGGAGGACGCGACCGGGTGAAACCCGGTCGCGTCAGGGGCTGGGGCGATGGTGCCGCGCAGGTCCTTCAGCGCGCTGCGCGCGATTCCGAGCAGGAACAGGTAGAGGACGGCGAGGAAGCCGAACTTGAGGGCGACTGAGATCGGGTCATAGTCCACAGGCCGAAGACTTTCACTGCTCGATGTCGAAACGGAACGTCGTGGTTCCCAGCGTTACCCGGTCGCCCGATTCGAGCCGGGTCGAACCGACGCGCCGGTCGTTGACCTTGACCCCGTTGGTCGAGCCGAGGTCGGCGATCGTCCAGTCCCCCGACGGGGAGCGACGCAGCTCGGCATGGTGGCGGGAGACGTTCGGGTCGCGCAGCACGCAGTCGGCGTCCTTGGAGCGGCCGAGCGTCGCCCGCGGCCCCTCCAGCACGTAGCGGCGGTCGTCCAACGAGACGACCGCGCGGGTGGATACCTCGGCGCGCCCAGCGGCAGGGCTTGCCTGGGCTGGGGCGGCGCCGCGCACGGCCGAGTAGACCATCGTGTGGCCCTCTTCGCCCTGGCTCGGGCTGTCGCCCTCGTGGGCGGGGGGCTTGACCAGCCGCGTCTGGATCCCGAACTCGCCCAGTCGCAGTCTCTCGTCGGTCTCGAAGGAGACGGTGGGGCGGGTCAGCAGGTCGTAGCTGCGCCGCCGCGCGTGCTCGAGCAGGTACCCCGAGAGCTCCTGCTCGAGCGAGCGCTCGTAGCCCTCGAGACGCGTGCGGTCGCGGCCCGAGAGGTAGACCGTGTACTCGTTGGGAACGTAGACGCGCGCCACCCCGGCGGTCTTGTGGGAGTCCATCTCCTTGGCCAGCTTGCGGGCCAGCTCGACCGGCTGGACCTCGGAGCTGAAGGCGCGGCTGAAGACGCCCTCGACGAGGCCTTCGATCCGACTCTCGAGGTTACGGAGGACGCTGATTCGGGAATCCTAGAGCTCTATGGGAGGAAAGCTCCGTGGCCGACGGCGAGCCAGGCGCCGAACACTGCGGCGGCGGCGGCTACGCCGAGCCGCAGTCCGAGCGCCGGGGCGGCGCGAGCCGGCTGGTCGGCAAGGCGGTCGAGCGAATCCTCGATCGCGGTGCCGAGCTCCTCGAGGGGCGGCCGCCCACCGGGTCGGCGCTGCAGGCAGGCGTCGACGGTGTCGCAGAGCTCGCGCGGCAGGTCGGGACGGAGGCGGCGCAGGGATCGGGGGCGGGCGCCGATCGCCCTGGCCGTCGCGGCGGGCGTGGCGCGACGGTTGGGGTTCTCGCCGCTCCAGCACTCGTAGAGGGTCAGCGCCAGCGAGTAGACGTCGGCGGCCGGGCCTGCCGAGACGCCCTCGGCCTGCTCCGGCGACATGTAGGCGAGCGTGCCGACCACATCGCCGGGCGCGGTCAGCGCGGCGCCGTCGGCGAGGCGGGCGATCCCGAAGTCCATCAGCTTTGCGCGCGGTTCCCCGTCGTCGCCGACCAGGACGTTCTGCGGCTTGACGTCACGATGGACGACGCCGCGGGTGTGGGCGTGGTCGAGCGCCTCGCAGAGGTCGGCGCCGATCTCACCGATCTTGCGGTCGCTGAGCGCCCCGTCGGCGCTCAGCCGCGCCAGGGTGTCGCCCTCCACCATCTCGGTGACCAGCAGGGCGTTGCCGTCCTCCTCCCCCATCTCGTAGAGGGTGACGATGCCGGGATGGTTCAGCCGCGCGGCCGCCTGCGCCTCGCGCAGGACCCGTTGCCCCGCCTCGCCCCGCGACTCGATCGCCTTGACGGCGACGCTGCGCTCCAGGCGCCCGTCCCAGGCCTCGTAGACGACGCCGAACCCGCCACTGCCGATCCGGCGCTCGATCAGGAACCGGTTGAGTACGAGCGAGCCGACCAAAGCATCCACCGACTTCGGCGCCGCGAGCCGCTCTCCTGCGCCAGATGGGCGATATGAGGTGCAAAAAACGCACCGTTTGCGGCGGGTCTCGAAGCGCCGACCTGTCTGCCATGCATACTCTCCGCCCAGCCAACCAGCTTGGAGGGTCGCTACGTGGAGGATTCGCTCGCATCCCGGCCGCCGCGCAGGCAGCGGCCGAAACGCCGCCCCGAACGACAGCAGATCATGCTGCGACGGGCGCTCGCCCTCGGTGCCGGGCTGCTGATCCTGGTCCTGCTCGTGCTCGGGGTAAGGGGTTGCCTCAATGCCCGCAAGGACCGAGCGCTCAGCGATTACGCCGGCGACGTCACCCAGATCGTCGACGAGACCTCGCAGACCAGCAAAAGCTTCTTCGACAAGCTGTCCGATCCCGGCGGCCTCTCGGTCACCGAGTTCGTCGCCGAGGTCAACGCCGATCGCAGTGCGATGGACAACTACTACTCACGGGTCGACGGTCTCGATCCTCCCGGCGACATGGAGGAAGCGCAGACGGCACTGGAGCTCGTCTACGTTCTGCGCAGCAGCGCGATGGCCGAGGTCGCCGAAAGGATGAGCACCGCGCTGGGCGACGTCGGCGCTGAGAAAGCGACGGCGACGATCGCCAACCAGATGCGCAAGCTGATGGCAAGCGACGTCCTCTACGCGTCCGTGGTCCGGCCGGAGATCGATGCGGCGCTGGCCGACAACGGGATCGAAGGCGAAGACGTGCCGGAGAGCGTCTTCGTCCCCGAAGAGACGAGATGGCTCGACGAGGAAGAGATCGCCTCGGCGCTGGCCTCGGTCAGCGGCGCGACCGGAGCCGCCACCCCGGGCGTGCACGGCCTGGGCCTGCTTGCGACCAACATCAACGGCACCGAACTGACGCAGGAATCGACCACCGCGGTCAGCAGCGAAGAAACCCCCGAAGTCGAAGTCGAAGTTCAGAACCAGGGCGAATCGACCGAGAACGGAATCACGGTCACGGTCACGGTCGACGGCACCGGCACCCAGGGCGAAATCAGCACGATCGAAGCGGGCGAAACGGCGACGGTGACGATTCCGCTGGTGCCGACGCCGAAAGGCGAAGTGACGTTCGAAGTCGAAGCGGAGCCGGTCCCCGGCGAGCAGGTGTCCGAAAACAACGAGGCGGCTTACACGGTCGAATTCGAATGATGGGGGCGGGTCGGGTGGTCTCGGTGGAGCCTATGTTCGCTTCGCTTGCGCTCCGCTCACGAATTTGGAGCCGCTTCGCGGCCAGAAACACTCTGCGGTGCCCGCTTCGCGAGGCTCCCCCAGAGCCGTCCCACCCGCCCATCGCCGACGTCGCCGGCTCTCCCTAGATGAGGGTTTCTCTACTTGGACCAGCTGGGACGTTTACGGAGGATGCGCTGCGGGAGGCATCTTCAGGTGAAACCCTGGAGCTCTTCCGCACTCCGACCGTCCACGACGCGATCCTGGCCGTCGAGGGGGGCGAGGCGGAGCGAGCCTTCGTGCCGTTCGAGAACTCGATCGAGGGCTCGGTGCGGAGCACGCTCGACACGCTCGCCTTCGAGGTGGAGGCTGTGACGATCGTCGGCGAGCACGACTTCCAGGTCCACGCCCATCTGATCGCCCGCGAGGGAGTCAGGTTGGAGGAGGTCGCCGCCGTCCTCTCGCATCCCCAACCGCTCGCCCAGTGCGCGCGCTTTCTGCGCGAGGAGTTGCCCGGCGTGGAACGGCGCAGCGTCAGCAGCACGGCCGAGGCGGTCCGCATGGTCGGCGAGTCGGTGCGGCCCTGGGCGGCGATCGGCGCTCGCGCCGCCGCCGACCTCTACGACTGCGTGGTCCTGCGTGAGGGGATCGAGGACGAGTCCGGCAACGTGACGCGCTTCGTCTGGATCGCCCCGGCGGGGACCGCTCCCGAGGGCGAGGGGCCGTGGCGCACCTCGCTCGTCTTCTCGGAGCTGGGCGAGGACCACCCGGGCGCGCTGGTCGAGGCGCTGCAGGAGTTCTCGAGCCGCGACGTCAACCTCTCCCGGATCGAGTCGCGTCCCCTGCGCCGCGGCCTGGGCCGCTACATGTTCTTCTGCGACGCCGAAGGACCGGTGACGGACCCAGCTGTTGCCGGAGCCGTAGAGGCGCTGCGGACGAAGGCGGAGTCGGTGCGGATCTTGGGGTCCTACCCAGTCGACTAGGGAAGGGACAAGGATGTCCCCCGCCCGGACTCGCGGGCTTCGCCCGCTCTGAGTATCCGCCCGTTCGGGGGACATCCTTGTCCCTCCGGCCGGCGAACGCGAACGACGCAGCTGCAAAGCGAACACTCCCGTCATGGGCTCCGAGGACGGGGCTGCGTAGAATTGCCGGGCAAGATGGCACGTGTGCTGGTCTTGAACGCGACTTATGAGCCGATCAACGTGTGCACGTTGAGACGAGCCGCTGTGCTCTTGCTGAAGGAAAAGGCGGAGATGCTGGAGCGCAGGGAGGGGGCGATCCACTCCGAGCGGATGACGCTGGAGCGACCCGACGTGATCCGGCTGGTCAACTATGTGCGAGTGCCGCGTGAGGCGCACCGGCGCCGGATCACCCGCCGCGCCGTGCTGGCCCGAGACGCCTGGACCTGCCAGTACTGCGGGTCGCGCAAGTCCGGCCTCACGGTCGACCACGTGATCCCCCGCAGCCGCGGCGGCAAATCGGTCTGGGAGAACATCGTCGCCGCCTGCGCAAGCTGCAACCGCCGCAAGGGCAACCGCCTACCCCGAGAGATCCAAATGCACCCCCGCAAGCGTCCCAAGGCCCCACCGCCCACGGTCTTCATCCAGGTGGCCAGCCCAAGCATCCCGCCTGCCTGGCAGCAGTACCTACCCGCGGCAGCCTGAACGTCGGCAAGGAAGCAGGGGTGGGTCTCGCTGGAGCCCACGCTCGCTCGCTCCGCTCGCTCACGAATTAAGTGCCCCCTTCGGGGGCCCAGCACCTCTCAGCCGTGGCCGCTTCGCGAGGCTCCAACGAGACCCACCCCTGCTCCCCGACAGCGCCCCAGCCATCCGGACCAAAGCAGCTTCCGACAAGTCAGTCCCCGTCACGCAGGCGGAACCGCCCGTCACGCAAGCTTCCGCGGGACGGGTGGGTGGCAGCAGCGGATGGTGACGGCGCGAGCGGGTGAGGGTCGCTCTAGCCTCCACAGCTCGCTGCGTATTACCGGCGGCGCAGCCGCCGTCCAGGTTGCACCGGCTATGCCGGTGCTAGGCGTAAGCGACCCTCACCCGCTCGCGCCGTCTTCACTACCTGCCGGCAGCTCATCTTGCGCGGCGGCTGGGGCGTCGTCCGATTCGACCACCAGCGCAACGGCGCTGACGCAGTCGTCGTCCTTGATGTTCATCACCCGCACCCCCTGAGTCGGCCGGCCCATGCGGGAGATGCCGCTGACGGAGGTTCGCTGCACCATCCCGTTCTGGGAGATGAAGAGGAGGTCCTGGTGCTCGCGGACGATCAGCGCCCCCGCCAAGCCGCCCTTCTTCTCGGTCAGCTTCGCGGTCAGGACGCCTTTCGTGCCGCGACCCTTGACCGGGTACTCGGCGATCGAGGTGCGCTTGCCGTAGCCGTTTTCGGTGACGACGAACAGCTCGGTGTCGTCGCGGGCGACGTCCATCGCCAGCACCCGGTTCTGCACGCCGTTCACCCTGGCGCTGACGTTCATGCCTTTCACCCCCGAGGTGTCCCGCCCCATCGGCCGTGCCTGCTCCTCCGAAAAGCGGACCGCGTGGCCTGACTTGGAAACCATCAGCAAATCGTCCTCGCCGGAGGTGAGCCGCACCTGGACCAGCTCGTCGCCGTCACGGACCTTGATCGCGATGATCCCGTCGGCGCGGATCGGCGTGTTGTAGGCGAGGAACTCGGTCTTCTTGATCTGGCCTTTGGCGGTCGCGCAGGCGAGGTACTTGTTCTCCTTGAAGTCCCTGGTCGGGATCACCGCCATCACCTTCTCGCCTTCGCGCAACGGCAGCAGGTTGACCAGGGCGCTCCCTTTCGCCGTCCGCGACCCCTCCGGCAGCTCGTAGACCTTGAGCCGGTAGACCTTGCCTCGGTTGGTGAAGAAGAGCAGGTAGTCGTGGGTCGAGCAGATGTGGAGGTGGGCGATGTAGTCGTCCTCCTTCAGGTTCATCCCCATCACCCCGACCCCGCCGCGGTGCTGCTGGCGATAGGTGGCGAGTGGAAGCCGCTTGACGTAGCCCGATGCGGTCAGCGAGATCACCATCTGCTGGTCGGCGATCATGTCCTCGATGCCGACGTCGCCCTCGAAGTGGGAGATTTCGGTGCGGCGCTCGTCGCCGTAGGACTCGACGATCTCCGCCAGCTCCTCCTTGACCAGGCCGAGCACCCTCGCCTCGTCGCCGAGGATCGCGCGCAGCTCGCCGATTCGCTCGATCAGGTCGGCGTGCTCGGCCCGCACTTTGTCGGCCTCCAGCGCCGTGAGGCGCTGGAGGCGCATGTCGAGGATCGCCTGAGCCTGCTCGCGCGAGAGCTCGAACTTCTCGATCAGGCCGTCTCGGGCCGTCTCCGGGTCGGCCGAGGCACGGATCAGTTTGATCACCGCGTCGAGGTTGTCGAGGGCGATCAGCAGCCCCTCGAGGATGTGGGCGCGGGCCTCGGCGCGGCGCAGTTCGTACTGGGTGCGGCGGGTGACGACCTCGCGCTGGTGCTGGACGTAGTGGTGGACCAGCTCGAGCAGGCTCAGGGTGCGCGGCACGCCGTCGACCAGCGCCACCATGTTGATGCCGAAGCTGCTCTGCATCGTCGTTTTCTTGTAGAGGTTGTTGAGCACGACCTTGGCCGGCTGGCCGCCGCGCTTGAGCTCGATCACCAGCCGCATCCCGGAGCGATCGGACTCGTCGCGCAGGTCGGAGATCCCCTCCAGCTTCTTCTCGCGGACGAGGTCGGCGATCTTCGTGATCAGGCCGTTGTCGCCGCCCTTCTTGACCATGAACGGCAGCTCGGTGACGACGATCGACTCCTTGCCGCCCTTCATCGGCTCGACGTGGGCGCAAGCGCGCACCTTGACGCTGCCGCGGCCGGAGGCGTAGGCGTCCCGTATCCCGCCCATGCTCATGATCCCGCCGCCGGGGAAGTCGGGGCCCTTGACGTGCTCCATCAGCCCGGCCAGGTCGATGGCGGGGTCGTTGATGTAGGCGTTCACCGCGCCGGCAACCTCGCGCAGGTTGTGGGGCGGGATGTTGGTCGCCATCCCCACCGCGATCCCCGCCGCCCCGTTGACCAGGAGGTTGGGGAAGCGCGCCGGCAGGATCAGCGGCTCCTGCGTCGATTCGTCGTAGTTGGGGCCGAAGTCGACGGTGTCGGCGTCGATGTCGCGCAGCAGCTCGGTCGCAAGCCGCCCCAGGCGCGCCTCGGTGTTGTGGCTGACGAAGCCATTGGTAAGGAAGGAGTGATCGTCCGTGTCGACCCGAAGCGAGAAGACCGGCTGAATGCCGGCAGGTGCAACGGACTCGACCTCCGCATAGAAGTAGTCACCAGTGACAAGCGGGCTGACCACGTCGCGGACCTCCTGCGACTCGAGCCGGTCCATGATCGCCGTCCCGCCCTGCTCCCAGCGCTCGATCCGATCAACGTTGTGGCGGCGCAGCCAGTCTCGGTTGCTCCAGGTGGACCCACCATCGGAGCGGATGTAGTTGGCCATGAAGGGAACGTGGTCACGACTGAGCGCACGGCTTTCCTCTGGAATCGTCGTCAGATCCCCTTCGAGCTTGGCCTGCTTGATGCCCAGGAAGCCGACGTCGCGAGCGAACACCCGTGCATCCCGGCGATTGCTGATCACGACCTTGAACTCGCCCTTTTCATAGCGACAGATCCGCGAGACAACCCCAGCCTCGAGTAGTAGAAGCTGCACATCGCGAGCGAGCTGTTCGCTGTAGGTCGAGTAGGAGATCTGGATCGTGTTTCTGGGAAGGAGAGAAGACGAGCCGTCACCGGTGAACAGCGACCTCAGGAACGCACGCTTGAAGGCGCCCGCTGCACTCCAAACAAACTCGGGGACGCGCTTTTCCCGGGCCTTCCCTTCCAGCTCCATAAGAGGACTGTTTTGAAGACGGCTGAGGTTCTGGATGTCCAGCTCATACAGCAGGCTTCCTGATGCAATCTGCCGCGCGTAGACATACCGGGAGCCTCCGACAATCGAGTCATACGCGTTGAGCACCTGGTCGAAGAAGTCCTTGTCAACGTTGTTGAAGCCGGCGCGGGAAGGACTGATCCATCCCTCGGAGACGAAGGCACCCGTGAGCAAGGCGAGCTGGCGATCCGAGTCCGAAAGGGATTTCGCGGCATTCTGAGGAGTACGTGAGATGAGGACGCGGTCGCCGGGCTCGATCTCCTCGAGGAGCTTCCAGAGGAGTAGTGGGACTCCAGCCATATCGATGAGGCAAAGGACAGGATGGTTGTGGGTACCCGTCAGCTCGTGACCTTGAGCGGTGCGGAGCCGAAGCGTGGGGTGATTGCCGGAATGAAAGAGCGTCGATGCGTGAACTGGACGGCCAAGCCGATCTAGGACCTCGACGTCGATCTCATGGTCCGATCCCGGCCTCGCGGTCGGAACGAACGAATCGATGCGCACCGTGCCGTTCGGCGTCGCAACCCTCGTGTCGCCCGTGACGCAGTAGCGCATCGCGGCTGCCGGGTCGTCGTCGATCGAGCCGAAGTTGCCCTGGCCGTCGACCAGCGTGTAGCGCAGCGAGAACTCCTGCGCCATCCGCACCAGCGTGTCGTAGATCGCGGAGTCGCCGTGCGGGTGGTACTTGCCCATCACCTCGCCGACGATGAAGGCGCACTTGCGGTAGGGCCGGGTCGGCTGCAGGCCGATGTCGTGCATCGCGTAGAGCACCCGGCGGTGGACCGGCTTGAGGCCGTCGCGGACGTCCGGCAGCGCCCGGCCGACGATCACGCTCATCGCGTAATCGAGGTAGGACGAACGCATCTCCTTCTCGAGCTCGCGCTCCTCGATCCGACCCGTCAAGGCCTCCAGCGCCATCAGCTATCGCCCTCTCTAGACGTCAAGGAACTTGACCTCCTTGGCGTTGCTCTCGATGAAATCGCGGCGCGGTCCCACCTGGTCGCCCATCAGCATCGAGAAAATCTGGTCGGCTGCGGTGGCGTCGTCGAGCGTCACCCGGGCCAGCGTCCTGCTTGCCGGGTCCATCGTCGTCTCGCGCAGCTGGTCGGCGTTCATCTCGCCGAGCCCCTTGAAGCGGGTCAGCTGGACGCCGTGGCGGGCCAGCTCGAGAACCGCGCCGCGCAGAGCCTGGAAGGAGAGGGCTTCGCTGCTGCGGGTGCCGAGGCGAACTTCGAACGGAGGCCGACCGACCTGCTTCAGCAAGGCCGTGTGGACTTCGGCGAACTTGCGGTAGTCGTGGTGCTCGAACAGCTCGCGCGGCAGCACGTGGGTCCGAGCCAGCCCGCTCTTCAGTTCCACCGCCTTCACCGTCAGCCCGTCGTCGGAGTCCTCGACGATCTCCGTCTCGAACGGCTCGCCTTCGACCGGCTTGCGGCTGAGAACCCTTCGAGCCTCGCCCAGGGTCGCCACCTCCTCGTCGAGCAGGCTCGACTCCTCGAGAAAGCGCACCGTGTCCTGGCCGAAATCGGCCTGCAGCGAGGAGCCCCACCCCTCGTACTCTTTGGCCCGCCTGGTGTAGCTCTGCCAGCGGCTCTTGGAGAGCTTCCTCGACTCGCCCTCCACGTCGGTCACCTCGATGTCCTCCAGCTTGTCGCGCAGGAGCAGCTCCTCGAGTTCGGACTCGCGCTCGAGGTAGGTCTCCTGGTTGCCCTGTTTGACCCTGTAGAGAGGCGGTTTGGCGATGTAGACGTAGCCGGCGTCGATCAGCTCCGGCATCTGGCGGTAGAGGAAGGTGAGGACCAGGGTGCGGATGTGGGCGCCGTCGACGTCGGCGTCGGTCGCCATCACGATTTTGTGGTAGCGGGCGTCCTCGAGGTTGAACTCGTCGTGGACGCCGGTTCCGATCGCCGTGATCAGGGCCTGCACCTCGGTGTTCGCCAACACCTTGTCGATGCGGCTCTTCTCGACGTTGATGATCTTGCCGCGCAACGGCAGCACCGCCTGGGTGGAGCGGTCGCGTGCCTGCTTGGCTGAGCCGCCGGCCGAGTCGCCCTCAACCACGAACAGCTCCGCGTCGCGCGGGTCCTTGACCGAGCAGTCGGCCAACTTGCCGGGCAGGGTCGAATTCTCCAGCGCCGACTTGCGCCGCGTCAGGTCGCGGGCTTTACGGGCAGCGTCGCGGGCACGCGAGGCGTCGATCGTCTTGCTGATGATGCGCCGCGCGTCGCCCGGGTTCTCCTCGAGGAACTCGGCCAGCTTGCGGTTGACGGTCTCCTCGACCAGCCCGCGGATCGGCGGGTTGCCGAGTTTGGTCTTGGTCTGCCCCTCGAACTGCGGGTCGTGCAGCTTGACCGAGATCACCGCGGTCAGCCCCTCGCGCACGTCCTCGCCGGCGAGGTTGCCGTCTTTCTCCTTGAGCAGGCCCTTGCCGCGTGCGTAGGCGTTCAGCGTACGGGTCAGCGCCGCCCGGAAGCCGGAGAGGTGGGAGCCGCCCTCGTGGGTGTTGATGTTGTTGGCGAAGCTGAAGATCGACTCCTGGTAGGAGGCGTTCCACTGCATCGCGACCTCGACCTGGCCTTCCTCCTCTGCGCCCTCGAAGTAGATCGTCTTGCGGTGCAGCGTGTCCTTGTTCTCATTGAGATGGCGGACGAAGTCCTCGATGCCGCCCTCGTACTGGAAGACGACGCCGTTGGTCTGGCCGCGCTCGTCGACCAGCTCGATCTTTAGGCCACGGGTCAGGAAGGCGGTCTCGCGCAGCCGCTCGGCCAGGGTCTGGAAGTCGAACTCGACCTCTTCGAAGACCTCCGGGTCGGGCTGGAAGGTCAGGGTCGTCCCAGTGGCTTTTGTCGGACCTCGCTTCTCCAGCGGCCCCCGCGGCTTGCCGCGCTCGTAGCTCTGGCACCAAAGGTGGCCGTCGCGGCTGATCTCCAGCTGCAACCGCTCGGAGAGTGCGTTGACGACGGAGACGCCGACCCCGTGCAGGCCACCCGAGACTTTGTAGCCGCCGCCGTCGCCGAACTTGCCGCCAGCGTGGAGGGTGGTGAGGACCACCTCGGCGGCCGGCCGCTTCTCCTTCTTCAGTTCTTCGACTGGGATGCCGCGGCCGTCGTCGGAGACCGTGCAGCTGTCGTCGGGATGGAGGACGACACGAACTTCGCTGCAGTGCCCGGCGATCGCCTCGTCGACCGAGTTGTCGACCACCTCGTAGACGAGATGGTGCAGGCCGCGCGGCCCGGTCGAGCCGATGTACATGCCGGGCCTCTTGCGGACCGCTTCCAGCCCCTCAAGGACGGTGATGTCCTTGGCGCCGTAGGAGTCGGGCGCCGCCTTGGCTTGACCGGCAGTCTTGTTCGTCTTAGGCAATTAGTCCCTTCCGCATCTCAGAGAAAACCCCGACCGCCTGCGACCTCGCCGCGAGACGCCGGGGCAAAAGTACGAGTTGACATAAGGATACCAGTTGGAGTCCCTCGAACGTCATGGTGGGCCGGATAAAATCCCTGCAAAAGACGTATGAAAGATGCTCAGTCTCGATCATCTTTCATACGAAAGCGCAAACTCTGCGGCGCCTGCTCGCCCAAGCGCTCGCGGAGGCGTTCGAGGAGCTGAGCCTGCATCAGGTCCAGCTCCTGCGCCCAGACGGGGTCCGAGCAGCTGACGACCAGCGCTCCTTCGCGTTCGGAGGTCGGTTGTGCCGCCGCCGCGACCCGCTCCCCCACGGTCTCCGCCCAGACCGCCTGCGTGGCCGCGAGGCGCGTCTTCGGTGCGGCTCGCTCGAGGGCGGCGCGCAGGGCGGCGGCGGCGGGGCGGGGAGCACGGCGCCTGCTCATGCGGCGAGCGCCCTGGTGGTCGCGAACGGCACTCTCACCAGGCGCTCCAGGGCCCGGCTCGGGACCGACTCCTCCGCAGCAGCCGTGATCAACGCCTGGCCGTCGCCGCCGATCCGGTCGACGAGGCGCTCGCGGCGTTCCGGGTCCAACTCGCTCATCACGTCATCGAGGAGGAGCAGCGGCAGGGGTCGCCCCGAGGCGAGGAGCGCCTGCCGCTCGGCGAAGAGCAGGGCCAGCAGGGCGGTCCGTTGCTGGCCCTGCGAGCCATAGCGCCGCAGGGCCCTGCCGTCCGTCGCCAGCTTCAGCTCGTCGAGATGGGGACCCCACGAGGTGCGGCCGAGCCGCAGGTCGGCCCCTCGCCGCTCGGCGAGGCCCTCACGGATCTCCTCCACCGTGCCCGAAGCCCGGGGCGAGTACTCGAGCGTCGCCTCGCCGGTCAGCCCCAGCTCGGCCGCCGCCGAAGCGAACGGCGCCGCCAGCTCCTCGATCGCGTCGCCTCGCGCCGAGACCAGCGCCCCGGCCGCCTCCGCCAGGGCGGCGTCCCAGACCTCCAAGTCGCCGCCGGCCCCGCCGCCGGCGAGCCGCGCCAGCAACGCGTTACGTTGCGCGAGCGCCTGCCCGTAGCGCTGTCGCAGCTGTGCCCGCGACGGCCAGCGAACGGCGACGTAGCGATCGATGTGGGCTCGCCGCTCGCTGGGAGGCCCCTTGATCAGCACCAACCGGTCCGGTGAGAAGACCGCGACCGGAGGACGATGGCGGGCCAGGGCGGCGGGATCGGCAGGACTGCCGTCGAGGAGATGGCGGCGACCCTCGTCGCGGCTGACCGAAGCGAGGAAACGGTGCTCGATTCCGTCCTCGTCCCGAACCACGGCCTCGGCTCGGCCCAGGGGGGCGCCGAAGGGGATCAACTCGCGGCGATCGGAGGTGCGGAACGAGCGGCCGGTCAGGGCGAAGTAAAGCGCCTCGAGAAAGTTGGTCTTGCCGGCGCCGTTGGGGCCGACGAGGCTGACGGTCCCCGCCTCCAGCTCGATTCGCGCGTCATTGAGATTGCGCAACGGCCTCGCTTCGGCGGCAATCACCAGCATCTGCGGCCTACACGTTGAGGCGGATCGGCATCACCAGGTAGCGGAAGTCTTCGTTGTCGACCGGCTGCAGGAGCCCCGGGCGCAGCGGCGAGATCAGCCGCAGCAGCACCTCGTCCCCCTCGACGCTTTCGATCCCCTCGCGGAGGAACTCCGGGTTGAAGCCGATCTCCAACGCCTCGCCGTCGAACGACGCCGGCATCGTCTCTTCGGCGTCGCCGATGTCCGGCGTCGAGGCCGACACCTTCAGCTCGCCGGACGAGAACGAGAGGCGCAGCGGCGCGTTGCGCTGCGCCAGCTGGCTCACCCGTCGCGTCACCTCCAGGAACTCGGGTCTCGGCAAGCGCACGTCGTGCTCGTAGGACTCCGGCAGGAGCTGTCGAAAGTTAGGGAACTGCCCGTCGATCAGCCTCGTGTTGAGGAGGACGGGTCCTGCCCTGAAAACGGCCTGGTTCGGAAGCAGGCTGACGCCGACCTCGTCGATCCCGCCGGCCGAGACGATCCGGCCGAGCTCGCGCAGGGCTCGCGCCGGGATGTTGGCCTCCAGCTCGCCGCCGATCCCTTTCTCCAGCTCCGTTCGCTTGACCGCGAGCCGGTAGGAATCGGTGGCGACCATCGTCATCTCCTCGCCGGTCGCCGTCACCAGGACGCCGGTCAGGACCGGCCGCATGTCATCGCGCGAAGCCGCATGAGCGACCAGATCCACGGTTTCGGCCAGGGCGGCGGCGGGGATCTTCAGCGGCTCGCTTCCTTCCTCGGGCAGCTTCGGGAAGTCCTCCGCCGGGAGGACACGCAGGTGGAAGCTGGAGCCGCCGCTGCGGATCTCGACGTCGCGCTCCGGCTCGCGCGAGTCGATCTCCACGCCGGCGTCGCCGAGCGAGCGGGCGAGCTCGGCGAGTAGGCGACCTGGTAGCAGCGCCGAGCCCGGCTCGCCGACCTCTGCGTCGAGCATCGTCCGCAGCCCCATCTCGCCGTCCGTCGCCGAAAGCGCCACGCCCTCCTCGGAAGCGGTAACGAGGATTCCCGACAGGGCCTGGGTCGCAGAGCGGGTGGAGACGGCCCGTGAGACGACCGAGAGCTTGGAGACGATCTCCTCGCGATCAGTGGACAGCTTCAAGGGATGAATACCTTTCCGAGTTGGATTAGTGCTTGTGGAAACAGGCCGCCCCACGGGGCATTTGGCCTTGTCATGGGGTTTGACCCCTGTGGAAGCCGCTGTGGGAAGGCATGGATTCTTACAGCGCCGTCGGCTGTCAGGGCGACCCGGTCGGGCGACTGTGGATTGCCGATCGCAGTTTGTGGATGCGGGCGGCGAGCTCTGGGTCGGCGTCGATGGTCGCTTGGGCGCGGCGCAGCGAGTTGAGGACGGTGGAGTGGTCACGGCCACCGTAGAGCCGCCCGATCTGCGGCAGCGAGAGGTCCGTCATCTCACGGGTCAGGAGCATTGCCATCTGCCTGGCGCGAAGAGGCGTTGCCGCTCGTGTAGTGCCGACCAGCTCGGCGTGGGATATCCCGAAGGCGGCGGCGACGCGTTGCTGGATCTCCTCGACGGCGGTCGGCTCGCCACCGCCGCCTTGCGGGATCAGCTCGGCGATCAGCTCGGCGCTGAGCGGCTTGGCGGTGAGGGAGGAATGGGCGACCACCCGGGTGAGGGCACCGTGCAGGCGCCGAATGTTGGCGTCGATCCGGTGGGCGAGCTCCGAAAGCGCCTCGCGATGCCCATCGCCGACCCCGGCCTCGCGCGCCAGGCGGCGGAGGACGGTGAGACGGGTGGCGAGGTCAGGCGGGTCGACGGGTACGGTCAATCCCCACTCGAAGCGATCGCGCAAGCGCGCGGCGAGGGTCGACAGCTCGCTGGGTAGCCGGTCGGCCGAGAGGACCAGCTGGCTACCTCCTTCGTAGAGGGCGTTGAAGGTATGGAAGAACTCCTCCTCGGTGTGCTGCTTGCCCTGCAGGAACTGGACATCGTCGACCAGGAGCACGTCGAGATCCCGGTAGCGGCTCTTGAAGCCCTCGGTGCCGCTCGAGCGCAGCGCGGCGACGAACTCGTTGGTAAAGCGCTCAGCGGTCGTGTAGCGAACGCCGAGGCCGGGTGCATTGGCGCGTAGGTAGTGGGCGACGGCGGCGAGCAGATGCGTCTTGCCGAGGCCTGGTGGCCCGTGCAGGAAGAGTGGGTTGTAGGCCTCGGAGGGCGCCTCGGCGACGGCCAGGGCAGCGGCGTGAGCAGCCCTATTGCCCTCTCCGATCACGAACCGGTCGAAGGTGTAGTTCGGGTTGAGGTCGAAGGATCTGTCGCTCTCACTGGTAGCTCCTTCAGGCCGTTCGCTGAAGCTGACCTCGTCCAGCCCGGTTGGGGCGGCTGCGAGCGCTTCGCGAATCAACGACGAATAGCGCCGCTCGACCCAGGGACGAACGCCGTCCGGAGCCGTCAGGCAGATGGTCGTGCCCTGCGCTCCCACCGGCCGCAGCGGCTCAAGCCAGAGCTTGTAGGTCGACTCGGGAACGGCGCCTCTCAGGCGCGCCTGAACGTCCTCCCAGAGGAGCTCGAGATTCTGTCCGGATGGCTCGTCGGGCACCGGCGAGCGACCATAGCGGCGCCTGTGAGGCCGGATCCACGACGAGCCGCAAATGCCGAAGAAAGAATCGCGGGCCCCTCCGTATACTGCACCGGCCAATGAAGCGCACCTACCAGCCAAAGAAACGAAAGCGGGCCAAGACCCACGGCTTCCGGGCCCGGATGCAGACGCGCGGCGGCCGGGCGATTCTCAAGCGACGCCGGCGCAAAGGTCGGAAGCGCCTCACCCCTTAGATATGCCGAAGCGACGCCGCCTTTCGCGGAGCGGTGAGTTCGACCGCGTCTACCGCGACGGCTCTTCTCATGCGACCCGCCACCTCGTCCTCTACAGCTTTCCCCGCCGTGAAGAGGAGGAGGACGTGAGGCTGGGGGTCTCGGCCAGCCGTAAGGTGGGCGGCGCGGTCGAGCGCAACCGGGTCAAGCGAACCCTTCGCGAGGCCTTCTGGAGCCTTGCGGAGCGGCTTCCCCAGGACTATGACTTCGTCCTGGTGGCGCGCCCGGAGATCGCCGATCTGATCGCGCGACAGGGGATGGAGGGCGTGCGGGAGAGCATCGAAGAGGCTCTCGCGGGAACCGGCATCGCCGGGGGGCGTTCCACGTGAAACGGCTTGCCCTGGCCGCGATCGGCGCCTACCAGCGCAGGATCTCTCCGGCCCTGCCGCGCCGCTGCCGCTACGAGCCGACCTGTTCCGCCTACGCAGCGGAGGCGGTACGCCGCTTCGGCCCAGCCCGCGGGCTTCTACTCGCGGGCTGGCGTCTCTTGCGCTGCAATCCCTTCAGCCACGGCGGTTTCGACCCCGTTCCGGAGCGCTTCACGCTGCGGGTCGGTCCAGTCGATCCGGCCGATTACCACGGGGAGGTCAGAACGTGATCCCGGCTGCCAACGTCCTGCAGCCGCTGATCGACATCGCCGATTCGGTCCTGACGTTCTTCCACGACAGCGCCGGGCTCAGCTGGGGAATGTCGATCATCGCCCTCACCGTCGTCACCCGCGCGGTCCTCATCCCGCTCACCTACAAATCGCTGAAAGGGATGCGGGCGCTGCAGGCGCTGCAGCCGCAGATCAAAGAGATCCAGGCGAAGTACAAAAACGACCGTCAGCGCATGCAGCAGGAGATGATGCGCTTCTACCAGGAGAACAAAGTCAACCCCTTTGCCTCCTGCATCCCCCTGCTCGCCCAGCTCCCGGTCTTCATCACCCTCTTCTACCTGCTTCGCGACGAGCTGCCCGAGGACATCGGCTGCGAGGCTGGCCAGTGCGGCGAGGCCGCTTCCTTCCTCTTCATCAACGACCTGACCGCGAAGGCGGCCGGCGGCGAACTGATCGCCCTGCTGATCCTGTACATCGGCACGCAGCTGATCTCGGGGCTCGTGATGGCGGTCACCGCCGACAAAAACCAGCGCATGCTGATGTTCGCACTGCCGTTCATCTTCGTCCCCTTCGTCATCACCTTCCCGGCCGGCCTCGTCCTCTACTGGATCACCACCAACGTCTGGACGATCGGCCAGCAGGCGGTTATCCAGCGGGTAATCCCCCCGCCCGCAGTCCCCACGGTCGAGGAGAAAGCAGCGGCTAAACCGCCTCCGCCTTCTCCGCGGAAAAAGAAGAAGCGGAGGCGGTAGGCAGGCGTCCGGGGTGCCTATCTGGGGCCCCAAATCCCGCCTACGGCGGGATTGATGAAGTGCCCTTTGGGCAAGAATCACTCCGCGGTGCGGGGGGAGGGCCCCAGATAGGCACCCCGGACGCCTGCTTCTCGGAGAGCTGCTCGGCCCCCAGCGGGTCGCCTCTCACCGCCAGCTGGCGACGACCCCGACGCGGCGTAGTCCCGCGAAAAGGGGATCGGGTGTCTCTCTCTGGGGCCTCCCCACGGCACCGCGGAGTGGTGTTTGGCCCCGGAAGGGGCCACTTCATTAATCCCGCCGCAGGCGGGATTTGGGCCCCAGAGAGAGACACCCGATCCCCTTCCCCCGAGAGAGATAAGGTGCACCCTGTGAGCGAGATGACTGACTGGCCGGTTGAGCCAGCGGAGCGGGTTCGGGAGTTGGTGGAGGGCGTGCTCGACGAGCTCGACCTCGAAGGTGAGGTCGATGTTCGCGAGGAGGACGAGCGGATCGACGTGACGGTCGTCGGGGACGAGGACTACGGGCTGCTGATCGGCAGGCGCGGGCAGACGATCGACGCCCTGCAACTGCTCTGTTACCAGGCCGCTTTTCGCGGGACCCGCGATCGCAAGCGGGTCGTGCTCGACGCGGCGGGATACCGTGAGCGCCGCCGCGAGGTGCTGACCGCCCGCGCTGATCGGGCGGCGGAGCAGGCCCTCGACGGCGACTGCACGGTCGAGATGGACCCGATGAGTGCCCAGGAGCGGCGGATCGTCCACGAGCACCTGAAGGACCGCGCCGGCGTCGAGACCTACAGCGAAGGCGACGAGCCGCGCCGCTGCGTGATCGTCGCTCCGCTCGTCTCCGGGTGAGCGGGGAGCCACCCGGCTCCCTCGATCAGCAGGCGCGGCAGGCGCTCCGGACCGTCCTCGCCTTGCTCGCGTCGGAGCGAGCCTCGGTCAGCGCGGTCACCGACGCCGACCGCGCCTGGAAGGTTCACGTCGCGGACAGCCTCACCGGCCTCGAGGTCGCGGCTCTCCGCGAAGCAGACAAGATCGCCGATATCGGCTCTGGAGCCGGGTTTCCGGGGCTAGTTCTAGCAGTAGCTATCCCTCGAGCAGAGGTTCACCTGATCGAGTCGATCGGCCGCAAGTGCGAGTTCATCCAGCGGGCCATCGACGCCGGTGGCATCGCCAACGCCCGCGTCATGAATGCCCGCTCCGAGGAGATCGCAACCAGCGCCACCCGCGACTCCTACGATGCCGTTACCGCCCGTGCCGTAGGCCGCCTCTCGACCCTGGCCGAGCTCGCCTCCCCGCTTCTGCGCGAAGACGGCATCCTCGTGGCCTGGAAGGGCAAACGGGATCCGGACGAGGAGGCCCAGCTGGACCGCGCTTCAGAGCAACTGGCCATGCAGGCCGAGAGCATCCTGGACGTCGGCGATCGAGCCGGCAGCAAGCACCGCCATCTGCATGTGATCCGCAAGGCCGGGTCCACGCCGTCCAACCTCCCTCGCCGACCAGGCATGGCCAAGAAGCGCCCGCGCGGTTGAGACGACATCCGCCACCCCCTCCTGCCCGGGCGAAATAGTCTGCCGCGATGGGTTTGGTCTACGCGGTTGCGAACCAGAAGGGCGGGGTCGGGAAGACGACTACTGCTGTCAACCTGGCTGCCTGCACGGCCTGTAGCGGCGCACAAACGCTGCTTGTGGATCTCGATCCACAATGCAATGCCACCGTGGCCTTGGGCGGCGATCGGAATCTGCACCCTTCCTCCTACGACTGCTTGATTGGCAACGTGTCGGTCGCCGAGGCTGCGAGGCCGGCAGGCCCAGACAACCTCTGGCTGGTTCCGGCCAACGTCGACCTGGCTGGGGCCGCGGTTGAGCTGCCGCGGGTCGAGGGCTCGGAGACGCGGCTGCGCGAAGGACTCGGACCGGTGCGGGAGCGCTTTGCCTTCACGATCCTGGACTGTCCGCCCTCGCTGGGGCCGGTCAGCGTCAATGCGCTGGTCGCTGCCGACCGCGTGATCGTCCCCGTTCAAGCTGAGTATCTGGCTCTGGAGGGGCTGGTCCAGTTCCTCGACACCCTGGGGACGATCCGGCGTGAGCTGAACCCGGCGCTGAACGTGTCGGGGCTGTTGATCACTATGCACGATGAGCGCACGCGGCTCGCCCAGGATGTGGAGCGGGAGCTGCGCGAGCATTTCCCGGAAATGGTCTTCGACACCGTCATACCGCGCAGCGTCAGGGTTGCCGAGGCGCCGAGCTACGGGTTGCCTGTAACCGAGCATGCCCCGCGCTCACGTGGGTCCGACGCTTACCGAGCGCTGGCCGAGGAGCTTGGTGCGCGTGGCTAGTGCCGCCAGCGCCAAACGCGGGATGGGCCGCGGTCTTGCGGCGATCCTTCCCGAGGCCGGCACGGAGGACCTTGGCGAGCTGCGGGAGCTGCCGGTCGAGCTGGTCAAGCCGAACCCGAAGCAGCCGCGGACCAGGTTCGACCCGGAGGCGCTGGATGGGCTCGCGGCGTCGATCGAGACGAGCGGTGTGGTCCAGCCGCTCCTCGTCCGCCCTCTCCCTGATGGCAGCTACGAGCTGATCGCCGGGGAGCGGCGCTGGCGGGCCGCCCAGCAGGCGGGCCTCCGGAAGGTGCCCGTGATCATCCGCGACTCCGAGCGGGCTGAGCGACTGCAGGTCGCCCTGATCGAGAACATGGTTCGGGAGGACCTCAACCCGGTCGAGGAGGCGCGGGCCTGCGCCGCGCTGGTCGACGACCTCGGGCTCTCGAAAGAGGAGCTGGCACGACGCATCGGGCGCAGCCGGCCGGCGGTCTCCAACCTGATCCGAATTCTCGACCTGCCCGACGAGGCACTCGAGCTGCTCGAGTCCGGTGAGCTCAGCGAGGGCCATGGCCGAGCCCTCCTCGCCGCCGACGGCAACGACGTGCGCCGTCGCTTGGCGCGCGACGCTGCGCGGGCGAGTTGGTCGGTGCGAGAGACCGAGAGCAGGGTCAAGCTGGCTGGCCAGCCGAAGAAGCGAGTTGGCTCTCAGAGGCGGCTTGGCGCAGAGGAGGCAGCGGCGTTGCGGAAGACCGCGGATCGGCTCGAGGCGGCGCTCGGCCACGAGGTGAAGGTGCGCCTCAAGGGTGATGAGATCGCGGTCGAGATCCGCTTCGACGATCTCGACGAGGCGCTCGCCCTGGTCGATCACCTCGACCTCAACCGCTGATCGTCAGGCGGCACGGCGCTCTGGCTGGCGTCGATATTGCTCGGGGCTTCCGCTCACACCGACATCGCGCAGTCGGTAATTCTCGCGCTCCAGCTCTCTGACGTGACGAGCCGAAAGATGCCATTGACGCAGCTGGCCCAAGTAGACGCTCACGATCACCAGCGGGACCAGGAAATCGACGCCGACCACGCCGAACTTGAAGAACGACGACTCGTACAAGTCGAAAAGCGCGCCGAGGCCGATGACATGGGCCGAGAGGGCGAGCCAGGTGCGCAGCACGGCGGTTGGCGCTCGGGGTTTAGGCATCGAGTCCCCGCCCACGCTTTCTCCTTGCGTCGAGAGAGCTGACGGCTGGCTTACCTCCAGTCTTTTCCTCGCCCCGTCCTCTCCGAGCCGCCAGCGCGGCTTCAAAGTGCGGGTTTTCTTCCAGGATGGCGATGTGCGCTCGCACGGCGGCGCGCAACTCCTCGGGGAGCGAGCGCCGTTCGATGAACGCGCAAGACTCGAGTTCGTCGAACTCGTCTTCGTCGAGGCGAACGTTGACCTGCCGCTGCGGCACTCGCATCCCTTTCCGCCGGAAGGTGTGCTACGTCGCGACAGTGTAGCCACAATCCGCAAATTTGGCTGAGTGGCCAGTTCAGCCGCTTGGAGAGCGGTTCCGACCCTCCCCCTGCCGCTATCATCGCCTCACCTCGGGCGATTAGCTCAGTTGGTTAGAGCGCGTCTCTGATAAGGACGAGGTCCCTGGTTCGAATCCAGGATCGCCCACTGCCGCTGCGGCGCGGTTTGCTCGCATGGCGAGGCGGATACCCGACCTATACTTAGCCGTCCACCTCGGCGCGGAGCGAATTTGTGCAGCAGATGCAGATCTACGGGGTCAGCTTCGACATGGTCGGCAAGCAGCCGATCGTCTTGCTGAAGACGGTTGACGGCAACCGGTTCCTGCCGATCTGGATCGGGCATCCGGAGGCGGCGGCGATCCTGATGAAGCTGCAGGGCGCCTCGACGCCGCGACCGATGACCCACGACCTGCTCTCCGACGTGCTCGACCAGCTCGACGCCAAGTGCGAGCGGGTGTCCGTAACCGAGCTGCGCGACAACACCTTCTACGCCTCGATCACCGTCTCGATCGACGGCTCCGAGATGGAGATCGACTCGCGCCCCTCCGACGCCCTCGCCCTCGCGGTCCGGGTTTCGGCGCCGATCTTCGCGGCCGAGGACGTGATCGAGGAGTCGGCGATCGAGTTCGAGCACGAGGTCGAGGACACCGAGGAGGTCGTCGACAAGTTCAAGGAGTTCCTCGATGAGGTCTCGCCCGAGGACTTCGCTCAGGGAGATTCCTAAGCCGCAGCGGGTTTCAGGGCGAGGTCGAGAATCCGCTCCACGAGATCCTCAAACGACATCCCGGCGGCCTCGGCGGCCTGGGGGAGGAGGCTGGTGTCGGTGAGGCCCGGGATCGCGTTCACCTCGAGTACCTGAGGGCCGTCGTCGGCGAGGATCAGGTCGACGCGGGAGAACCCCGAGCATCCCAGCGTCTCGTAGGCGGCCAAGGCCGTCGAGGTGACGGCCTCTGTCTGCTCCGCGCTCAGCTCGGCCGGACAGACGAACTCGGTGCGCCCGATCTCGTAGCGCGCTTCGAAGTCGTAGCGGTCGCCGTCACCGGGAATCGCCTCGACCACGGGCAGCGGCTCGGAGCCGAGGACGCTGACGGCCAGCTCGCGCCCCTCGACGAAGCGCTCGAGCAGGACCCGGTCGTCGTAGCTGAAGGCCGAGACGAGCGCCTCGGGGACCTCGAACCAGCTCGCGGCGAACCTCACTCCGAGCGCCGAGCCGCCGCGGCTCGGCTTGACGACCAGCGGGAAGCCGAGCCGCTCCTCCAGCGCGCCCAGCGCATCGGCGGCCCCGAGCTCGCGGAAGGCGGTCTCGTTGAAGGCGAACCAGACGGGCGTCGGAACCCCCGCCTCGAGCAGCTCCTGCTTGGCCAGCACCTTGTCCATGCAGCGCCCGCAGGCGGCCACGCCGGGGCCGGTGAAGGGGATGCCGAGGATCTCGAGCAGCTCCTGGGCAGTGCCGTCCTCGCCGCCGGGGCCGTGCATGGCGACGAAGACGACGTCGGGCTTCTCCGCGGCCAGCCGCTTGACGAGGTCGCCACCGGCGTCGAGCGGCACCACCTCGTGGCCGAGGCGCTCCAGCGCATCCTCGACCCGGGCTCCCGAACGCAGCGAGACGCCGCGCTCCAGCGACCGCCCACCTTTCAGGACGACGACCTTCACCCTCCCGCCTCGCCCGTCTTGCGGAAGGGAAGGACGTCTCCGCCGCCTCCCAGAGCCTCGTCGGTCGGCGACCGCTCGGCCTCATGTCCGCCGTCCTTGGAGCCCTCGACCGGGTGCTCGCCGGTCAGAGCGCCGTAGAGCTCGACCTGCTCGGCGATGGCGACGCCGATGCGGCGGATTCCCTCGCGGATCTCGTCCTCGCCGACCCCGGAGAAGTTGAGCCGCATCGAGCTGCGTCCCCGCCCCTCCTCCACAAACGCGGCCTGACCGGGGACGAAGGCGACGTCCTCGCGCAGCGCCTTCGCCAGGAGGTCGCCCGTGTCGATATAGCCGGGCAGGGTCGCCCAGATGAACAGGCCTCCCTCCGGCTCGGTCCATGTCGCCTGGGCGGGAAAGTGGTCTCGCAGGGAGGCGAGCATCGTGTCGCGTCGCGCGCGGTAGATCTCGACCAGGCTGTCGACGTACTCGCGCCAGCGCCCTTCGGCGAAGTACTCGCGGACGAAGTGCTGAGTGAGGGTGGAGGTGCAGAGGTCGGCGGCCTGCTTGCCGAGCACGATCTTCTCCATCACCGGCGGCGGTGCCACAGCCCAGCCCAGGCGGATCCCCGGCGAGAGGATCTTCGAGAAGGTGCCGACGTAGATCACGAAGTCGCCGCCGTCGAGCTGGTAGAGCGGTGGCAGCGGATCGCCACCGAAGCGAAGTAATCCATAGGGGTTGTCCTCGACGACGAGCAGCTCCCGCTGCCGCGCCAGCTCGACCAGGCGCCGGCGGCGCTCCAGCGAGAGCGTCACCCCGGCCGGATTCTGGAAGCTGGGCACCGAGTAGACGAATTTCGGCCGGCGCCCTTCGCCGTCGAGCCTCGCCAGCACCTCCTCCAGGTCCTGGACCCGCATGCCGTCGGCGTCGCAGTCGATCTGCACGACGTCTGCCTGGTAGCTGCAGAACACCGGCACCGCGCCGGGATAGGTGGGCGCCTCGCAGACGACCACGTCGCCGGGATCGACCAGGGTCTTGCAGATCAGGTCAATCGCCTGCTGGCCGCCGGTGGTGACGATCACGTCGTCGGGGTCGGGCAGCATCCCCTCCGCGCCCATCACCTGGACGATGCAGTCGACCGTCTCGGCGAAGCCCTCGGTCGGCCCGTACTGCAGCGCCTCGGCGGTCGACTCCTGGGCTATCCGCGTCATCTGCGCGGCGAAGGTGGCGGCGGGGAAGGTCGACGTATCCGGAAGGCCCCCGGCCAGCGAGATCACCTCCGGCCGCGCGGTGATCGCCATCAGATCCCGCATCGCCGAGGACCTCATGACCCCCGTCCGCGCCGCGAAGAGACCCGCGTAGCGCTCGAGATCCCGGGTGCGCGTGTGAGCGCGACGCCGGTGGGGCGGCTCGACCATCCCTGAAGTGTAGGTTTTCCCCGTGAGCTTTCTCGAGGGCACCGGCCTCGTCCTGGGGATCGGCATCGCGATCGGCATGCTGGCCGGGACCACCGGCACGCACGGCTCCGCGCGCGGCCGGATGACGATCCTCGCCGCCGCGATCGGCCTCGTGGTCGGGTTCCTGCTCGCGGGGGCAGCCGATCTGAGCGGTCCGCTCGCCGCCCTCCTCTGTCTCGCCGGCGGCGTGGTCGCTTGCTTGGTGATCAGCGACGTAGTCAGCGGCGCCAGCCGCCGCGAGGGTGGCGGGGGAGGGGCGCTCGCCTTCCTCGTCTCGCTCGCCGGCCTGATCGTCATCGCGGTCGCCCTGCTGCTACCGGTTCTCGTGCTCCTGGCTCTGATCTCCCTGGTCTGGCTCGGCGTTGCGCGCCACCGCCGGGCGCAGCGCAAGCACGCCGGTTTGCGCGTGCTGCGTTAGCGCGGACGCCGAAGCTTCATCATGGGCCGCGACGATGCGGCACGGGACCAAGAAGCTCGTCCTCACCTATGTCGACTCGCTGCGGACCGACATGCTGGAACGGGCCGTGGAGGAGGGGCGGGCACCGACCTTCGCCGCACTGATCGAGCGCGGCGTCCTCGTCCCCGACTGCGTCTCGAGCTTCCCCTCGGTTACGCCGGTCGCCTGCGCCGAGATGGTCACTGGGGTGGCCGCCGACCGCCACTGGATCAGCGGCATGAACTGGTACCACCGGCTGGAGCGCCGCTACGTCGAGTACGGGTCCTCGCTCGACGCGACCCGCAGCGTCGGCGTCTTCCGCGCCCTCTACGACCTCGTCTACAACATGAATCTCGCCCACCTCAACCCGGAGGCGGAGACGCTGTTCGAGCGGCTCGACGACGCCGGGGTGCGTACCGCCTGCACGCCGTTCCTGATCTACCGCGGGCGCCACCGGCACCAGGTCACGCTCGAGGGTCTGGTGCGCCGCGCCGTCGACACGACCCAGCTCAAGTTCCGCCACCACACCTGGGGACCGGGCGAGCTCTTCTACGGTGACCTCTACGCCAGCCGCGAGGTTCCCTGCAGGTCGACCTCGATCCCCGGCAACCGCGACGGCTACTCGGCCTGCTGCGCGGCGGAGCTGGCCAAGGCCGACGGCTACGACTTCCTCCTCTTCTCGCTGCCGGACAACGACAGCTACTCGCACCGCCACGGGCCCGAGGCGAGCGTCGAGTCGATCGCCAAGGCCAACCGCTGCTTCGAGGAGCTGGTCGAAGCGTGCGGCGGCCTCGACGACTTCCTCGCCGACCACGCAGTGATCCTGCTCGCCGACCACGCCCAAACCCCGGTCAGCCGTGGCCTGCCGCTGGCCGACCTGCTCAGTCGCGAGTGGACGGTGTTGCAACCCTCCGACGACCGCCCCGAGCTGGCCCAGCTCGCCGTCAGCCCGACCGGCCGCGCCGCGCACGTCTACCTGTTGCCGGGGGAGGGGCCGCGGGCTGAGCACAGGGAGGTGGGCATGCGCCTGGCGGAGACCGAAGGGGTCGACCTGGTCTGCTGGCTGGAGGAGGGAACCGCGGTCGTCGAGAGGCAGGGCAGGCGACTGCGCTTCCGCCCGGGCGATGAGGTCGCCGATCTCCGTGGCGCGGGCTGGGATCTGAAGGGGGACAAGGAGGCGCTTGCGGTTGCCGTCGAGGACGATCGTCTTCGCAGCGGCGAGTATCCGGACCCGCTTTCCCGTGTCTTCGCAGCGCTGACGGCGCCCAACGCCGGCGACTTCGTCGTCTCCCTCGCGCCCGGTTACGAGGCGGTCGACTGGGGCGGCGTGAGCCATGCCGGCGGCGGCAGTCACGGCGCCCTCCACCACGGCGACTCCCTCGGCCCGCTGCTCTTCGTCGGCTGCGGACCCGAGGATGCTGGCGAGCGCAAACAGTGGGCGCTACGCGACGTAGTGCCAGTTGTCCTGGAGCACTTCGGGATCGAATGATGGGAGGACGTCGGAGGCAGCCTCGATGGCGCCTCCCCCCGGCACCGCGGAGTGATTTTTGCCCGAAGGGCACTGAATCAATCCCGCCGCAGGCGGGATTTGGGTGCCAGCGAGGCAACCTCCGGTGTCCTTTCGTCGCGGCTATGTCAACTCTGCTCGCGCTGCTACTCCCGGCACCGGCCCTCGCCTCGCAGGTGAGTGCAGCTGAGGCGGTGCGAAGCGCAGATCGGGACGAGAAGGTCGGCGAGCAGCGGGCCGAGGAGGAGAAGCTGTCGCATGTCGCGACCATGGTCGACGGGAACTGGGAGGTTGCCTACTTCTCCGACGACGAGCAGGTGGCACTCGTCGTCGTCGACCCGGCGACGGGAGAGGTTCGCGAGTCGTGGACCGGCTACCAGGTGGCCTGGAAGATGGCTCGCGGGTACTCGGGTTCCTTCGGGCACAAGCTCAACGCCCCCTATGTCTTCCTGCCCCTTTGCATCCTCTTCCTCGTCGGGCTCGTCGACTGGCGGCGGCCATGGCGGATCGCCAACTTCGACCTGCTGGTGCTGCTCGGCTTCGGCGTCTCCCACTACTTCTTCAACCGGGCTGAGATTGGCGTCTCCGTGCCACTTCAGTACCCCGTCCTGCTCTACTTCTTCGGCCGGTGCCTGTGGATCGGGCTGCGAGGGCGGGGCGAGGGCCTGCGACCGGTCTGGCCGGCGGCATGGCTGCTGATCGCCGCCCTCTTTCTGATCGGCTTCCGGGTCGGGCTCAACGTCGCCGACTCCGGCGCGATCGACGTCGGCTACGCCAGTGTGGTCGGTGGCGATCGGATAGCTCACGGCGAACCGCTCTACGACAACTTCCCAGCCGATGTCGCGCAGGGGGACACCTACGGGCCAGTCAACTACCTCACCTACGTCCCCTTCGAGGCGATCTGGCCCTGGCGGGGGGAGTGGGACGACCTCCCCGCCGCCCACGGCGCCACCATCTTCTTCGACCTCGCCACCTTCGCCCTGCTGATCCTGCTCGGCCACCGCGTCCGCCCCGGCCCGAGCGGCCGCACCCTGGCAGCCACCCTCGCCTTCGGCTGGGCCGCCTACCCTTACACCGCCTTCGTCCTCGAGTCGAACTCCAACGACACGCTCGTAGCCGCGCTCTTGGTGGCGGTGCTGCTTGCCCTGGCGAGACCCGCGGCCCGGGGCGTGCTCGCGGCCCTGGCAACCCTGACCAAGTTCGCCCCCATCGTCCTGGCCCCGATGCTCGCAACGTACAACTTGCGCGCCCGATGGTTCGTCCCGGCCTTCCTGGCCACGGGAGCAATCGTGATGCTGTGGCCAGCAATTGATCCCGGCCTAAACACTTTTTACGACCGCACGATCGCCTACCAGTCCGATCGCGACTCTCCCTTCAGCATCTGGGGCCAGGCACCAAGCCTCGAGCCGCTCCGCATCGCCCTCCTCGCCGGAGTGGGGATGCTTGGCGTCACGTTTGCGTTCTGGCCTAAACGCAAGACCCTCACCCAGGTAGCTGCTTTAGGCGCCACGCTTCTGATCGGCATCCAGCTAGCCGCCCAGCACTGGTTCTACCTCTACATAGTCTGGTTCTACCCCCTCCTCCTAATAGCCATCTCGTCCCTGGAAAAGGGATCGGGGAACGTCTCCCGAGTGCCTCCCCCCGGCACCGCGGAGTGATTCCTGCCCCGAAGGGGCACCAAATCAATCCCGCCGCAGGCGGGATTTGGGCACTCGGGAGACGTTCCCCGATCCCTACCCCGCTACGAGGGAATCGGAGCAGGCACCATCACCTGCTCGATCGAATCAGCCAGCCCCCGATCGTTCACCTCGACCACCGCCCCCATAACCCAGACGTCCTCCTCGGCGGTCTCAAAGCGGACCGGCATCTGCGTGATGAACCGTTCCAGCACCTGCTCCGGCTTGACCCCGAGCACGCTCGTCCGTGAGCCGGTCATGCCGACGTCGGAGATGTGGGCAGTTCCCTGCGGTAGCACCCGCGCGTCGGCGGTCGGTACGTGGGTGTGGGTTCCGAACACGGCTGCGACCCGGCCGTCGAGGTGCCATCCCATCGCGACCTTCTCGCTGCTCACTTCGGCGTGGAAGTCGACAATGACGCAGGTGGCGTCGAGCCGCTCGAGGATGCTGTCGACCTCATGGAAGGGTGAGCGAGCGACCTGGAGGCCGACCGCGCCGCTGAGGTTGATCACGCCGACCCGCATTCCGGCTGCCTCGACGACGACATGCCCACGGCCGGGGTTGGCGTGCGGGTAGTTGGCGGGTCGGATGACGCGCTCGGCTCGGTCGAGGAAGTCATACGCCTCGCGGTGGCGATAGACGTGGTTGCCGGTGGTGATCACGTCGGCCCCGACGTCGAAGATCGCCTTGGCCGTCTTCTCGGTGATTCCCATTCCGCCCGCCGAGTTCTCTCCGTTGACGACGACGAGGTCCGGCTGGTGTTGCTCGCGAAGCTCCGGCATCGCCGCCTTCAGCCCGCGCCGTCCCGGCCCGCCGACCACGTCCCCGATGAAAAGCAGCCGCATCGTGCGGAAGACCCTATCCGCGATATCGCGGTGGGCAGGTACTCAAGGCCGTCTAAACGACGGCGAAACGCCGCAAAGCCAGGCGGGCGAGCAGGCCGTAGGCCACTGCAAGGACCGCAAGATGGAGGAGCGGCCCGCCGATCCCTGGGCCGGCAGGATCGAGCGCCGCGGTCATCGCCTGCAGGGCCGGCTCGAACGGGAAGAGCACCGTCACCAGCCGGATGCCGTCGTAGGCGGCGCCGCCGACTGCGCCGGAGGGGATCAGGGAGAGCAGCGCGATCGGCAGCGTCAGCATGAAGGCGAGCAGGGAGACCGCGCGCACCTCGCGCGCCGCCGCCCCGAGCGCCGCCCCGGCCGCCCCGAGCGCCGCCGCCCCGGCGAGGATCGCCGCCAGCCACAGCCCGAAGCGACTCCAGTCGAGTGACACGAACGGCTGCACGCCGGCCAGCATCAGCAGCGTCACCCCCAGGCCGACCGCGATCCCCAGGCCGACCTTCTCGCCGAGCAGCGCCGATTGCGAGACCAGACCCCGGGTGAGGCGAGGGAAGGCGTTCTCCTCGCGCTCCAGTGCAAGCGACCCGGCGACCAGCAGCACGGTCACGAAGGCGAGGCTGAGCGTCGCCGCGACCGCGATCGCGAAGACGTCGAGCGGCGGGGTCGGCTCGCTGACCACCTGCTTGTCGACGACGATCGGCTGCGTGAGTCGGTCGATCAGCGGCTGGGCGACGTCGAGGTTGTCGCGGGCGAGGCTGGCGAAGTCGATAACGCGGTCCAGCGAGGCCCGCAGCGGCCCGGGGGACAGGGCGGGGCGGAGCGCCCGCAGGATGCTGGCGCTGGTCCGCAGGCCCAAGATCCGAATCGGCTCGCCGAGCACGTCGAACGCACCGCCATCGACGACCAGGCCCAGGTAGCGACCGCCTTCGCTGGCGATCCTGCGTGCCACCAGGAGGTTGGCCTGCGCCAGCAGCGAGTCGATGCGATCGTCGACCAGCTGCGCCTTGACGGGATCCTCCTCGTTGAGGATCACCTCGACTTCCGGCGTCTGCGGGTCGAGCGTCGAGAGCGAGTTGAGCCGGTCGACCAGATCCTCGGGCAGGATCAGCGCGGCCAGCACGTCGCCGGAGCGGACCTCGTCGACCGCCTCGGCGCGACTGCCGACGTGGACGCACTCGACCGCGCCGCAGATCCGGTCGTCGACTCCGACCGACGGTAACTTCGTGCCACCCGTGGCGATCCTGGCTCCCTGCGGCACTTCGTTGAGGAAGGCGACACGCGGCTTGTCGGGGTCGCGTGAGATCGCGAAGCCGACGAGCAAAGCGATCAGCACCGGGTAGGCGACGAGCAGGATGGCCTGCAGGGGTGAGCGGCGCAGGATCTGCAGGTCCTTGAGCAGCAGCCAGCGCATCGTGCTCAGTGCCCCCGGTGCTGCAGGAAGGCCACGAACGCGGTCTCGATGTCGCTGCTCGCGGCCTCGGGTGCCTCGCTGCGCACGGCGGCCCGCAGCTCCTCCGGCGTCCCGTCGAAGAGATCCTCGCCGTCGGCCAGGACCAGCAGCCGCTGCCCGTAGCGCTCGGCCTCCTGGATGTCGTGGGTGGAGAAGATCACGGTCGTCCCCCGCTCGGCCAGCGCCGAGACAAAGCTCCAAAGGCGGGCGCGCTGGCGCGGGTCGAGCCCGACGCTGGGCTCGTCCAGCAGCAAGGCGACGGGCCGCGCCAGGAGGCCGATCGCGATGTTGATCCGCTGTTGGTTGCCGCCGGAGAGCCGCGCGACTACCTCCCTCCGCCGATCCCCCAGCCCGGTCAGCTCGAGCATCTCCTCGACGGAGTCGCGCGGGTCCGGATGCCGCTCCAGCCGCGCAAACAGCAGCAGGTTCTCCTCTACCGTCAGCCGCCGATAGAGCGCCGCCTGCTGCGGCACCCAACCCACATCGCCGTTTGGCGAACGAACCTCCCCCTCATCGGGACGAAGGATCCCCGCCAAGATCGACAGCAGCGTCGTCTTTCCCGCCCCGTTCGGTCCAATCACAGCCATCAGCTCGCCGGCATGGACCTCGAGGTCGACGCGCTTCAGCGCCTCCCGATCGCCATAGCGCTTGACGAGCTTCCGAGCCTCGAGCGCAGCCGTCGCAGTCCCCGCCATGGCCGGGAACGCTACTGCGCTGGTGCGAGAGGGATTGGGTGCCCCTCGAACGGGCGGATACTCAAAGCGCCGGCCTCATTAGGCCGGCGCTTGTCCGGGCGAGGGGCACCCAATCCCTCCCCATACAATCGTGCAGATGCCTTTCCCAAGCACTCGCCTGCGCCGCCTGCGCCGCACCGAGACCCTGCGCGGCTTGGTCCGCGAGACCGAGCTTTCGCCATCCCACCTGATTCAGCCCGCCTTCGTGGTGGCCGGCGAGGGGGTGCGGGAGGAGGTCGAGTCGATGCCGGGCATCGAGCGCTTCTCGATCTCCGAGCTGGTCGGCGAGGCGACCGAGATCGCCTCGGCGGGTATCGGCGCGCTGCTGCTCTTCGGCGTGCCGGCCGACAAGGACGAGTCGGGCTCCGGCGCCTATGACGCCGAGGGCGTCGTGCAGATGTCGGTGCGGGCGCTGAAGGAGGCCCATCCGGAGCTGGCCGTGATCACCGACGTCTGCCTCTGCGAGTACACGTCGCACGGCCACTGCGGCTTCGTCCGCGACGGCGAGGTCGACAACGACCTGACGGTCGAGCTGCTGGCGAAAACGGCAATCTCACACGCCGAGGCCGGCGCCGACGCGGTCGCACCCAGCGACATGATGGACGGCCGGGTTGGGGCGATCCGCCACCAGCTCGACGAGGAGGGCCACGCCGGCGTCCCGATCGTCGCCTACAGCGCCAAGTACGCCTCCGCCTTCTACGGCCCCTTCCGCGACGCCGCCGAGTCCACCCCCGAGTTCGGCGATCGCCGCGGCTACCAGCTCGATCCCGCCAATGCCGCCGAAGCTGTGCGGGAGGCGAAGCTCGACCTCGGCGAGGGGGCCGACATGCTGATGGTCAAGCCCGCGACCCCGTACCTCGACGTCGTCCGCCGCGTCAAGGACGAGACCGGCGCCCCGGTCGCCGCCTACCATGTCTCCGGCGAGTACTCGATGCTGAAGGCGGCCGCCGCCAACGGCTGGATCGACGAGCGCGCCGCGGTGCTCGAGACGCTGACCTCGATCCGCCGCGCCGGCGCCGACGCGATCGTCACCTACTACGCGAAGGAGGCAGCCGGGTGGCTTCGGTGAAGGTCCCGCAGTCCAAGGCGCGCTCCCGGCGCGACGGCGCGGCGATCCCGCTCGACGAGACCGACAAGCGGCTGATGAACCTCCTGCAGTCGAGCTTCCCGCTCGACCCCGAGCCCTTCGCACTGCTCGCCTCCGAGGCGGCGATGGAGCTGGACGACGTCCTCACCCGCACCCGCCGACTCCTCGCCGAGCGGATCATCCGCGAGATCACGCCGATCTTCGACACCAGGGCGCTCGGCTACGAGTCGATGCTGGTGGCGGCCAAAGTCGACGCCGAGAATCCGCAGCGTGCGGCTGCGGCCGTCAACGCCCATCCCGGTGTCTCGCACAACTACCTGCGCACCCACGACTTCAACCTCTGGTTCACGATCGCCGTCCCGCCCGACTCCGAGCTCGGCATGGCGGGGACGCTGGCGGCGCTGATGCGCGAGACGGGCGCCGAGTCGATGCGCGAGCTGCCGACCTTGACGTTGTTCAAGATCAACATGAACCTGGAGATGGAGAAGGGCACCGAAGCCCTCGCCGCCGCAGTCGAGGCGGCGCCCCCGCGGGAGTTGGAGCGACAGCCCTATGACGAGCGCGACGTCGCCGCGATCCGCGCCCTGCAGGGGCCGATGGCTGCGGTCGAGCGGCCGTATGACGATGCGGCCGCCGAGCTCGGCGTCTCCACCGAGGACCTCCTCGGCCACCTGCGCGACCTCGTCGACCGCAAGCTGCTGCGGCGGGTCGCCGCGATCCTCTACCACCGCCGCGCCGGTTTCTCGGCAAACGGGATGGGGGTCTGGAAGGTGCCGGAGAGGGAGATCCTCGAGACCGGCCGCCGCATGGCCGCCTTCCGCGGGATCTCGCACTGCTACCAGCGCCCGACCTACGAGGACTGGCCCTACAGCGTCTTCACGATGGCCCACGGCCGCTCCAAGGAGGAGTGCGACGCGATCCTCGACTCGATCGCCGTCGAGTGCGGGATGGGACCTGACGACCGGGCCACCCTCTACTCCTCGACCGAGTACAAGAAGATCCGGCTCCACTACTTCACCGACGAGTACGCGCGGTGGGAAGACGAGCATTCTTAGTGCCTGTCCCGAAACGCCTATCCGGGCAGGGGTTCCACTTAACTTTTTCCGAAGACGGGCACTGGCTGTCCGCGGGCCGCGGCGCGGAAAAAGTACAAGACGTTCCACCCCTACCCGGATAGGCGTTTAACGCCCCGGTGTCCTCAGAGCTGTATCAGCGGGCGGTGAAGGTTCTTCCCGGGGGGGTGAATAGTCCTGTTCGGGCGATGCGGCAGATTGGGCGCGAGCCGATCTTCGTCGAGCGGGGGGAGGGGTGCGAGCTGGTGGACGTCGGCGGCAACCGCTACCTCGACTGGGTCGGCTCCTGGGGGCCGCTGATCCTCGGCCATGCCCACCCGGCGGTCGTTGCGGCCGTGACCCGGGCGGCCGCGCGCGGGACCAGCTACGGGGTCGCCACGCCCGGCGAGGTCGAGCTGGCGGAGGAGGTGGCCGCCCGCATCCCCTCGGTCGAGATGGTGCGCATGACCAGTTCCGGCACCGAGGCGGCGATGGGCGCCCTCCGCCTCGCCCGCGCCGTCACCGGCCGCGAGACCGTCGTCAAGTTCGCCGGTGCCTACCACGGCCACTCCGACGGCCTGCTCGCCGAGGCCGGCTCGGGGTTGGCGACGCTTGCCGTTCCGGCCAGCCCCGGCGTCACCGCCGCGCAGGCGGCCGGCACGGTCGTCGTTCCCTGGAACGACCGGGAGGCGGTCTCCCAAGCTCTCGAAGCCCATCCGGTTGCGGCCCTGATCGTGGAGCCGATCGCCGCCAACATGGGCGTGGTCCCTCCGGAAAAGGGCTTCCTCGAGTTCCTCCGCCACGCCACCCGCGACGCCGGGGCGCTGCTCGTCTTCGACGAGGTGATCACCGGCTTCCGAGTCGGCCCCGGTGGGGCCCAGCAGTTGTACGGGGTTGAACCCGACCTCACGGTGCTTGGCAAGATCCTCGGTGGCGGCCTCCCCGCCGCCGCCTTCGGCGGACCACGGGCGACGATGGAGCGGATCGCCCCGGCCGGCGACGTCTACCAGGCCGGCACGCTGTCCGGCAACCCGCTCGCGGTGGCGGCGGGGCTGGCGACGCTGCGAGAGCTGGATCAGGCCTCCTACGAGCGCCTTGGGTCGCTGACCGAGCACCTCGCCGCCAGCCTCGGCGAGCTGGCCGCCGGCAGACCTCTGCAGGTGACTTCGGCTCCCGGCCTCCTCACCCTCTTCTTCAGCGCCGAGCCGATCGCCGAATTCGCCGCCGCCTCGGCCTGCGACCTCGACGCCCACGCTCGCTTCTGTCGGTCGATGCTCGAGCGCGGCGTCTATCCGCCGCCATCGCAGTTCGAGGCCTGGTTCGTTTCACTCGCTCACAACGAGGGAACGGTCGATCGCACGCTGGAGGCGGCGGCAGCAGCGCTTGACGAGGTGTTTGAGTGATGGACACCCTGCACGCTCTCGCCACCCGGCTGCGCGAGGAGGACACGCCGATCTCCCCGCATGTCGTCGACCCCGTCGAGGAGCCTGTCTTCGGTCCACTGGTCGCCACCGGCCCCCGCGCCGCGAGCGCGCCGGCCGAGTACGCGCTGGTGGTCGAGTCGGTTCGCGAGGGCTACCTCCTCCACTACGAGCAGCCGCGCCTGCTCGCGGGCCACGACACGGACCTCGCCCTGCTCGCCGGCGACTACCTCTACGCCCTCGGCATCGAGCGCCTCGCCGCGCTCGGCGACGCCAAGGCCGTCGGCGCCCTGGCCGACCTGATCAGCTGTTGCGCCCAGTGCCACGCCGAGGGCCGCGAGGACGAGGTGCCCAAGCTATGGCGCTCGACGGTTGGCGTCATCGGGGGTGAAGCCGAGCTTTCCTGAGGCGGTCTGGCCAAGCAGTTCAAGGACGCAGGGAGGCCGGCAAGGGGAGCGCACATAAGTGCGTGACCCGCAGCCGGCCGACTGAGGACGCCGAAATGCGCCGGCAAGACCGCCTCAGGAGCGGACCTTGCAGTCGCGGGTCAACGTCGACGTCACCTGCCGCCCCCCCGCGAACTCGAACGTGCCGCGGGCGAAGGCGTAGATCGCACCCGGGAAGCCGGCCGGTGCCGCGCAGCCCGCGCTGACGTAGCTGCGGCGCTTGCCTTCGTGGGTGTAGGTGCGGCGCAGTCTCATCTCGAAATGGGTGACGTACGCCCATTTCCGGGCCGACGTAGGCAGGATCGTCCGGATCAACGTGCCGAAGGTCCCCTGGCGCCGCAGGATCTTGAAGCTGAGGACGAACGCCGATGGGGGACGGATGCCGTAGACCTGGGCCAGGATCCGCCGCTTGCTGCCGGAGGGCTTGGCGTTGAAGACGAGCAGGGGACCGTTGAAGGTGAACGGCGGCTGGTTTGCCAAGTGCACCTGCACGCTCACGCGACCGCTGCCGACGATCGCTCCGCCACAGATTCGCCGCGCCGCCTCGATCGTCGCCGGCTGGATGCTGCGGATCCTGCAGGTCGGCAGGCCGCGGTTGAACAGCTTCCCCTCGCGATTGATGCCGATCGAAATCTCCCGCAGTTGCGGTGGCGGGTTGGAGCCGTCCGAGGTTTTGATCGTGGTCTCGACCTTGACCGCGACCGGCGCCGTGCCCACGCGGGGAAGAGCATGCGGTGAGATGCCACCGTCGAAGGAGACGACCAGATTGCCTTCCTGCTCGACCTCGGCCGTCGCGCTCGCCGCCGCGAGGAGCGCCAGCGCCAGCAGGACCGCGATCAGCCCGCTCCGCTTCAAGCTAGAGGAACTTGGACGAATCGATCCGGCAGTGGTCGAAGCCGAAGCTGATCACGGTGTTGTTGGCCTTGTTGTTGTTCTTGTTGAGCTTCACCGCGTACTGCTGCGCCTGAAAGCGGTTCTTCGCCTTCAACGCCTTGCCGATCTTCTGCAGGAGCGTCTTCTCCTGCTTCAGATAGCCGATCCATTTGTCCAGCTTCGCAGCGTCCGCGAGCGGCTTCGGCTCGGCGGCTATCTGTCGTACGGATTTCCCGAGCGCCGTCGCCGCCCGGATGAAACGCTTGCCCGCCGGAACCAGCGCACCCTGCTTGACCTGGGTTTCCACACCTTTGAGGATCCGCGAATTGGCTTCGGTGTTGGCCTTGCAGATCGGCTCCACGGCCGCGACGTATTCGTCGCGGGTCGGCTCCGCTTCGATCGCTGCCGCGACCGGGACGGCGCTGAGCAGGGCCATGGCCATGGCCATGGCCATGGCCAGCTTGAGCGACGACGACTTCCCTGCCGAGCTTCCCACCTGATCGATCCTCCTGTCGGCTTTCCCCTGTTGAGCCAAGGTTGAAAAATACACAGGTTCGTATGAAGTTCCGATGTACTAACCCGCCCGCGAGCCGTGAAGATCGATCTCGGGCAGGACCCGCGCCAGCGGTCGCGGCAGCCACCAGACCCGATCGCCGAGCAGCAGCATCAGCGCCGGCAGCAGCACGATGCGGACGACGGTGGCGTCGAGCAGCACGGCGACGGTCAGCCCGATGCCGAGCTGGCTCACCGTCGCGATCGGCGCCCCGGCGAAGGCGACGAAGACGGCGGTCATGATCGCCGCGGCGCCGGTAATCACCCGCGCCGTTCGCTCCAGGCCGAAGGCAATCGCCTCCTGGTTAGAGAATCCGTTCTCGTAGTGCTCGCGCATCCGCATCAGCAGGAAGACGGCGTAGTCGATCGAGAGGCCGAAGACGATGCCAAAGATCCCCGCCGCGCCGATCGCGTCGACGTAGCTGTGACCGCCGAGCGGCCAGCCCTCGGGGACCTCGAAGAGCAGGGTCAGGATCCCAAAGGCGACGGCGACGGTGACCAGGTTCAGCGCCACGGCGATCGCCGCCAGCGGAATCGCCCGCAGGATCAGGACCATGATCAGGAAGGTGGCGATCGAGATCACCGCGATCACGATCGGGATCCGCTCGGAGATGGTGTCGGTGTAATCGATCAGCTCAGCGGCCCCTCCGGTCACCCCGGTGGTGGCGTCGGCGGCGCTCGCGAGTTCGCGGGCGTCGTCCTTGAGCCGCCCGTTGAGTGCGATCGAGCCGGGCGTGTTGAAGGTGTAGCGGGGGATGACGACCATCTGGGCGGCCTGGCCACCGCTGTCCAGATCGACGATCTCGCCGACCCGTCTGCGCTCCTCGTCGGGAGCTCCATCCAGCGCCGAGAGCACGAAGTAGCCGGAGTCGAAGATCCTCGGCGAGGAGCGGCGCAGCCGATCGACGCGCCGCTCGAAGCGGTCGGCGCTGACCGATACCCGGACGCTCGCCCTGCGCAGGCCCGTCTGCAGCGGCTGCGAGCGCTGGAACCCTTCGGCCAGTCGCCGTTCCAGGGTATCGGCGCCACCGCGCAGCTGTGCCAGGCCGTCGACGAGCTCCGCGGTCCCTCTTCGCAGCCGTTCCAGTCCCCCCGGCAGACCGCCCGCCGCGTCCGCCAGTCGCTCGGCCCCGTCGTGCAATTTGGCGCCGCCGTCAGCCAGCCTCGTCTGCCCTTTGCGGAGCTGCTCGGAGAGGTTGCGGGTCCGCTGCGCGTCATTGCGGGCGATCGCCAGGCTTTCGACTAGCCGTTCCGCTTCGCGCACCTGCTCGGCAAGGCTCGGGTCGCTCGCCGCGCGCTGCTCCAGATCGGCGCGCAGGCTCCGCGCCTGCTCCAGGGCGCGGTCACGCACCCGGCGCAGCAGTTCGCTCGCGTTGCCTTCGACGGACAGCGCCCCGAGCTGCGCCTGGCGCTGGCCTTCGGCCAGTTTTCCCGAACCCTCGGCGAGCCGGTCCAGGGCTCCGGTTGCCCCCCGCGCTCCCTTTACGGCGCGCGCCAGCCCTCCCTCTATCTGTTCGGCGCCTGACCCGGCTCGGCCCGATCCGGTGGCGAGCAGGCCGGCGCCGTAGCTCGCCTTCTCGATCCCCGACCGCAGCTGCCTGACGCCGCCGGCAGCTCCACCCAGTCGCGTGCCCAGCCGCTCGAAGCGCCCCGGATCGGCGTCGCCGCGACCGGCGAGCAGGTCCCTGCCGCCCTCCTGCAGCGGCTCGACCCGCCGTTTGACCTGACCTGGCCCGATCACCGCCTGCACGCCGGGGTCGTCGGCGATCCGCCGCTGAGAGTGCGAGAGCGCCGTGAGGCGGCGCTCCTCGGTGATCTGTCCCCGGTCGGCGACGGCGACCACGACGAACGGGGCGTCCCACCCCGGCCCCGCGACCCGGGCGATCCGTTCGGCATCCTCGCGGGCCGAGTTGGAAGCCGGCAGCTGCTCGGCGCTCGGCGGCCCGGTCTCCAGGGCGAGGACCGGCGCCGCCAGCAGCAGGACCAGGCAGCCGATCAGCGCCGCGGCCAGCCGCGGTCTGCTCAGCGCGGCGCCGACCAGCGCCATCAACCGGGTGCCGTCGCCCGCGCCGCCGAGCCGCCAGCGGTCGATGTTGTGGCCGATCAGGACGAGCAGGGCGGGACCGACCAGGGCCGCGACGAGGACGCTGATCCCGGTGACGACGATCGCCGTCCCGGCCAGCGAGAGGAGAAGTTTGCCCGGCATCACGACGAGGGTCACCAGCATCGCCAGGAAGAGGGTGGAACCGGCGAAAGCGGTGGTGCGCCCGGCGGTGCGGCGGGTCATCCGCGCCGCCTCCAGCGGCTCCGCCCCGGCCAACAGCTCCTCGCGGAAGCGCGAGACCATCAGCAGCGCATAGTCGACTCCCAGCGCCAGGCCCATCATCGCGCAGACGGTCAGCGCGAAAGCGTCGATTGAGGTCCAGTCGGCGGCGATCGAGATCATCCCCCGCGAGGCGTTCACCGTGATCGCGCCGAAGGCGAGCGGGATCGCCGCGGCAACCGGCGAACGGAAGACCAGCAGCAGGACGACGAGCAGGAAGGGAATTGCGATCAGCTCGGCGCGCTCGGTCGAGTGGACCGACTCGTCCTGGATCGCCCGCGAGAGGCTGGCGAAGCCGGTCTGAGTCGCCTCGACCGGCGGCGATACCCGCTGCTCGAGCGTCCGGTCGAGGTAGGGGACGGTCTCGCGCACCGCCACCTCGGCGTCGACGTGGAAGTCGGCGATGATCAGCGCCTTGCGGGGCCCGGGGCGGAGGCGGTCGACGCTGCCGCGGTCCCAGGGCGAGAGGGTTGAGACGGCCGGATCCGAACGCAGGGCGCGGATCAGCGCCGGGCCCTGCCTGTCGAGCTCGGCCGGCGGGCCCTGCAGCAGGATCGCGAAGGGCGCCGTGTCGCCGAAGTGGCTCTCGAGCAGGTCGTTGCCGCGCGAGGACTCGGTGCCGGGAATGCTGAGCGAGGTGGGACGGAGCTTGTCCTCGACCCCGCGGGCAAGCGCCGCGAGCGCGACGAAGGCGACGAAGGCGACGGCGAGCATCGCCCGCGGATGCCGCAGCGAGAGCGGCGTTCGCCCCCCCTCGTCGCCGCCACCCCTCGACACCCCTAAAGACACGGGAGTCTGTGTATACCAGGCGCTCGACGCATCCCTGCGCATTAACGCCGCCTACATAAAGCGGTCGCGCGGCGGCCGGCGCTGCCAAGGGAATAAACTCCCCTGCCCTTGCACTTGGCGGACAGTGGCTGACGAAGCGGACAAGCGAAACGGGGCCGAGGCGACCCCCGAGCGGGCCAAGCCCGACCCCCCCGGCTATTTCGAGGGCGAGTCGATGACCCGCCGGCGGGCCTTCACGGTCGCCGCCCAGGGCCTCGGCGGGATCGCCGGGGCCGCGATCGTCCTGCCCGCTGTCGGCTTCGCCGTGGCGCCGATCTTCCACCGCGGCAAGGAGCGCTGGGAGGTTGTCGGCCCGGTCGACGACTTCGTCGAGGACACCTACCGCCAGGTCGTCTTCACCGAGACCGAGGGCATCGCCGATGCCGGCAAGACCCTGGCCTACGTCCGCAAGGGGTCGGAGCAGCTGGGGGAGGATCCCGGCGAAATCGTCGCGATCTCCAACCGCTGTGCCCACCTCGGTTGCCCGGTGCGGTTCGTCGAGGCCGCGGGCAACTTCATCTGTCCCTGTCACGGCGGCGTCTACGACTTCGTCGGCAAGGTCCTCGGCGGACCGCCGGTCCGGCCCCTCGACCGCTTTCAGACCCGGATCCGCGCCGGTCAGGTCGAGGTCGGTCCCCGCTACAGCGTCACCTCGCAGCTGGAGGCGGTCCGCGCCCGCGACCCCGGCGAGTTCACCGGCGGCATATGGGAGTACCTGTATCCGCCCCGCCCATCCACCTTCCCGCCGCCATGAAGCTCGACTCCCTGATTCCCGCCCCGCTCCGCAAACCGGCCAAGCCGGGAACGGGCAACGGCACCCCGGGCGCCGCCCCGGGCGACCTCAAGACGTCGCCGCCGGAGCGTCCGTCGGAGGCCCAGCGGATCGCCGACCGCGCCAAAGAGGCCCCGGCCGACGTCCTCGCCTGGGTCGACCAGCGGACCGGGGGCGCGGGCTTCCTCACCGGGATGCTCTATCGCAAGGTGCCGAAGGGCACCAACTGGTTCTACACGCTCGGCTCCGCGACGCTCTTCGCCTTCATCGTCCAGGCGGTGACCGGCGTCTTCCTGGCGATGTTCTACGTGCCGTCGGCCACCGAGGCGTATTCGTCGATCAGCCACATCAACAACGACGTCTTCCTCGGCCAGTTCGTGCACGGGATGCACAAATGGGGCGCCACGGTGATGGTCATCTTGATCTTCCTCCACATGGGCCGCACCTTCTTCTTCGGCGCCTACAAGTACCCGCGCGAGCTGAACTGGGTGATCGGCGTCGTGCTGCTGATCCTGACGATGACGATGGCCTTCACCGGCTACCTGCTGCCCTTCGACCAGCGCTCCTTCTGGGCCTCGATCGTCGGCATCAACATCAACGGCACCGGCCCGATCGTGGGGCCGTACCTGAGCGACTTCCTCCGGGCCGGGCCCGAGCTGGGGGCGACGACCCTGGCCCGCTTCTACGCGATCCACATGCTGCTCATCCCGGGCGCGCTGATCGCCCTGATCGGCGCCCACCTCTATCTCGTCGTCAAGCTCGGCACCACGGCGCCGCCCTGGCTGCGGGCCGAGCGCCCGAAGAGTGCCGCCCCGGTCTCCCAGCTCGAGGCGGGGACCGACGGCAACGGGAGCCCGCCGACCCGATGAAGCCCGCCGACAAGCAGGCATACCTGGAGGAGTACGAGCTGCTCAAGAAGAAGGGCAAGCCTTTCTTCCCCTATGCGGTCCTGAAGGACTCGACGATGGCCGTGATCGTCGTCGCCGTGATCGTCGTGATGTCGATCGTCCTCGGCGCCGAGCAGGGCCCGAAGGCGGATCCGACCTCGACCAGCTACGTGCCGCGGCCGGAGTGGTACTTCTTCTTCCTCTTCGAGGTCCTGCGGGTGATCAAACCGCCCGAGCTGGTCCCGATCGCGACGATTGGCATCCCGACCATCTGCATGGTCCTGCTCCTCCTCCTGCCCTTCTACGATCGCGGTCCCGAGCGGAACCCCGCCCGCCGCCCGATCGCAACCACCGCCGGCGTCCTGACGATCATCGCGATGGCTTACCTCACCTTCCTCGGCGCCACCGGCGGCTCGCCGACCGAGATCGAGATGGAGGTCGCGCCGCGCTACGAGGCGGGTAAGGAGGTCGTCGCTGGAGCCGGCTGCCTGGCCTGCCACAAACTGGGCGAGAACGGCAACGATGGGCCGGGGCCGGACCTCACCCACATCGCGGCGCAGGTGCCGCGCGCCGCGATCCTGCGCTCGGTGGAAATCGGCCCGGGCATCATGCCCTCCTTCCGCGACCTGCCGCCTAAAAAGCTCAACGAGCTCGCTGATTTCCTCGCGTCGCTCGACTGAGGTACCCATGACGGGGACCACCAGGCCCTCCCGGGACTCCGCCCAGTTCGCGGGGCAGGTCAACCGCATGTTCGACCGGATCGCCGGCCGCTACGACCTGCTCAACTCGCTGATGACGGCGGGACTGCACCACAGCTGGCGCGAACGAGCGGCGGACCGGGCCGAGCTGGCCGCGGGCGACTCCGTCCTCGACGTCTGTTGCGGGACGGGCGATCTGAGCCTGGAGCTGGCCGCCCTCGTCTCCCCCGGGGGGAACGTGATCGGCTGCGATTTCTCGGAGCCGATGCTCGATCTGGCGCGCGAGAAGGCAGCGGCGCGAGGGGCGGCGGGAGTCCGCTTCGAGTGGGCGGACGCCCTGAACCTCCCCTACGACGCCGAGCGCTTCGACGCGGTGACCGTCGGCTTCGGCGTCCGCAACTTCGCCGACCGAGACCGCGGCCTGGGGGAGATGGCCCGTGTCCTGCGGCCGGGGGGGCGGCTCGTCATCCTTGAGTTCACCGAGCCGCGGCGACCTCCCTTCTCGATCTTCTATTCGCTCTGGTTTGATCGCATCATCCCGATCCTCGGCAGGCTCACCCAGGACCCGGAGGCCTACGCTTACCTGGCCGAGTCGGTGCACGGCTTCCCCGACCCGCCCACGCTCGCCGCCAAGATCGATGCAGCCGGTCTGGAGCGAATCCGCTACACGATCCTCGCCGGCGGGATCCTCACGATCCACAGCGGCTACCGCGTGTGACGCGCGATTCGGCGGTCCCGCCGCCGGTCACTGCGGTCCTCGACGCTTCGAGCCGCTGGCTGCCGGCGGGGCTGGGCCGGGTCGAGGAGCTGCTGCGCGAGCAGAGCCGCGGCCACGGGGAGCTGCTCGACGCCGCCGCGGGGATGACCCTGGAGGCCGGTGGCAAGCGGATGCGACCGCTGCTGGTCCTGATCTGCGGCGGCGAGTCGGGGGGGGAGGCGGCGGCGCGGGCGGCAGCTGCGATCGAGCTCGTCCACATGGCCACCCTCGTCCACGACGACGTGCTCGACGCTGCCCCCCTGCGCCGCGGTCGTCCCACGGTCGCGGCCAGCTCGGGCCGCGACCGGGCCACGGCCACGGGCGACCTGCTCTTCTCGAGGGCGTTCGCGCTGCTCGCCGGCCACCGCGACCTGCGGGCGATCGAGCTGCTCTCGGGCGCCTCCGTGGCGCTGGCACAGGGCGAGCTCGCCCAGCGCCGTGACGCCTACGACACGTCGATCTCCGAACAGCGCTACCTGGAGCGCTGCCGGCTCAAGACCGCCGAGCTGTTCTAGTGCGCCTGCCTCCTCGGCCGCGACGTGGAGGAGCTGGGCCGGTTCGGCGCCGAGATCGGCCTCGCCTTCCAGCTTCTCGACGACGTGCTCGACGTCTCGGGGCCGCCGGAGCGGACCGGCAAGGCGCGCGGCACCGACCTGCTCGACGGTACGGTGACGCTGCCCTTGATCCTCGCCGCCGGAGCGGATCCGCAGCTCGGCGCGACGGATTTGCGAGGCCTCGACGCTGCCGCCGCCGAGGACCTTTGCGACCGCATCGCCGCCACCGGCGCCCTGGATCGGGTCCGAACGCGAGCCCTCGAGATGGTCGGCTCGGCGAAGCGGCGGCTCGGCGCCACTGGCCTCGATGCCGAACGGCTGAAGCTCCTCGACCTGGTCGCCGACGGCGTCGTCCAGCGCTACGGCTAGCGGAAATCGTCTGCCGTGATCAGGTCTGCCGCGAGCGCGGTTGCGAAGGTGTCGGCGACCCGCTGCATGCTCTCGCGCTCCAGCTCCTCGAGCTGGCAGGCCAGCACCTCGGTGCCGTCGTCGAGCGCTTCGTCGTAGGCGTCGATCTCACGCTCGCCGTGAACGCCGTCGCCGAGCCACTCGCAATCGGGGCAGCGCCGCCAGAGCCGCCAGTGGCCCCGCGGCCCGGTCTGCTCCCAGCAGGTCGGCTGCACCAGTTTCGAGCGGCACTCGGGGCAGACGTGGAGCCCAGCGGGTTTCGTCGTGTCAGTGCGGCTCGCGTTGCTCATGGGTCAACCATCGAACACGCCCTGCGGTCTTTCCATCCGCAGTTTTCCGCGCACCGACGAGAAAAACCCATTTCCAGGTATGGAGTCGTTCTGCAATTCGGGAGCCCCGACGCTGTCGCGCAGATCGGTGGGGCGCACGGGTGCCCGCTACCATGGGTCGGTGCTCGGAAACATCGGCCCCCTCGAGATAGTCGTCGTCCTGATCATCGCCCTGATCGTCTTCGGGCCGAAGCGCCTGCCGGAGCTCGGCCGCTCGCTGGGCAAGGGCATCCGCGAGTTCCGCGGTTCGCTCGGCGGGGACAGCGACGAGGACGAGGACGACCGCGACTCCTCGCCGCGGGAGATCGAGCCGGGCAGGGGCGAGCCGGTCGGTCACAAACGGCCCTGAGGCCACCCGGTGTCCCGCGTCAGGCCGGTCTCCCATGAGGACCGCCTCACCCTCGTAGAGCACCTCGACGAGCTGCGCAGCCGGGTCGTCGTCTGCGTCGCCGTCCTCGGGGTCGCCCTGGCCCTCTGCTTCTGGCAGAGCCAGCTGCTGCTGGAGATCGCCTCCGACCCGCTCCCCGACGATCACCGCAGGCTCCTCACCTTCGGCGTCACCGAGCCCTTCACGACGACGCTCACGGTTGCCGTGTACGGGGCGCTGATCCTCTCGCTCCCGGTTCTGCTCTACCAGCTCTACGCCTTCGTCCTGCCGGCCTTCAGCCAGGTCGAGCGCCGTGTCGTCACGCCGATCCTCGTGCTGGCACCGCTGCTGTTCGCGGCGGGCGTAGCCTTCGCTTACTTCATCGTGATGCCACCGGCGACCGAGTTCCTGCTCGGCTTCAACGACACCGAGTTCAACGTCCAGCTGCGCGCCCGCGACTACTACAGCTTCTTCTCGACGACGATGCTCGCCGGCGGCCTGATCTTCCAGCTGCCCCTCGCGATCATCGCCCTCACCCGGCTGGGCATCGTCAGCATCGACCAGCTGCGCGCCAACCGCCGCTACGCATACCTGGGGATCGCGGTGCTGGCCGCGGCGCTGCCCGGTGTCGACCCGATCTCGATGCTCATCGAGATGGTTCCCCTGCTCGTTCTGTACGAGTTGAGTATCTTGCTTGCGCGGTTCTTCGGCAGGCCGAAGGTCGCAGGAGGCTTGGGCAAACCCAACGCGGGAGCGGTGACCGACTGATGGCGGATAGCGGCGAGCGACGGATGCTCTTCGACACGCGGGGACGCCGCAAGAACGTCCTCCGCGTCGTCTACGCGGTCCTGGCGCTGCTGATGGGTGGCAGCCTCTTCCTCACCGTCGGAGGGTTCAACATCGCCGAACTGTTCGGCAACGGGAGCACGAGCGACGCCAGCGAGGTCTTCCATGAGCAATCCGAGAGGATCGAAGGCCGGTTGGCGAAGGACCCGACCGACGAGGCGCTGCTGCTGGCGCTCACCCGGGCCCGCATCGGGGCCGGCAATGCCCAGACCGAGATCGACCCGCAGACCGGCGCTCCCGGAATCCCACCGCCGGAGGCCGTCAAGGACTTCGACGAGGCGTTGGAAGCCTGGAATCGGTATCTGAAACAGGTGGACGCCGACCCCAACCCCGCCGCCGCCCAGCTCGTCGCCACCACCTTCTTCAGCCTGGCGGAACGGGGCTCGACCAGCCTGAGCGACATCCAATTGAATCTCGCCACGGCGGTGGAGGCGCAGCGGATCGCCGCCGAGCAGCGGCCCAATGCGGGCTCGCTGAGCGCCCTGGCGATCTACGAGTTCTTCAGCGGCAACTTCGCGGCGGGAGACAAGGCCGCGAAGCAGGCGGTGGCCCGCACTCCCTCCAAACCGGAAGCCGAAAACGCCGAAAAACAGCTCGACGAATTCCGCAAACGCGCCAAGCAGTACGTGGCGCAGGTCGAGCGAGCATCGAAAGCGGAACGGAAAGCGGGAGCCGAACAGCTTCAGAACCCCTTCGGCGGTTTCGGCAGCGGCGCTCCCTCCGCCGAATAGCCGATCGTCCTGACGTGCCTGATGGGCCGTGAAGGACTCGAACCTTCAACCTTGAGATTAAGAGTCTCCTGCTCTACCGGTTGAGCTAACGGCCCAGGGTCGGCAAGTATAGGAAGCCGGTGCCGTCGCCCGACTGCCCGAGCGGTGGCTAGGGCAGGGCTCGGCAGGGCTTGAAGATGCTGCCGCTGATCACGGTGCCGTCGGCGAAGGAGACGTAGCCGAAGGTTTCCAGAATGCTGTCGGAGCAGCGGGCTGAGATGTAGCTTCGCTCGGCGCCGCCGGCGCGGTAGCGGCGGCCGACCTTTGCATCGATGTGGGTGAGGGCGCCGTAGCCGCCGGCGATTTCGGGCAAATCGAGAGTTGCCCGATAGCCGTAGTAGCGGCTGCGAAGCCGTTCGACCGGGACGACCATGACATAGGTCTGGACCGCGGGCACGGTCGTCTGTGCATGCGCGATGACCGTGGGGTTGCCCTCCTGGCGGGGACCGTTGAAGAGGCTCAGCGGCGAGCTCACATCGATTCTGCTGCGACCGGGTAGGCTGATCGCGGCGCCCACGTGGCCCGTGCCGACCAGCGCCCCCGCACAGGCCCGGCGCGCCTGCTTCGGCGTGGCCGCTTCTATCCTGCTCGGCGGGCAGGCGGCGAGGCCGGCAGTCGTCAGCAGCCCGTCGCGGTCGAAGTCCAGCCTGATGCGAGTCAGGGGCGGCGGCGGCGCTCCGTTCGTCGTCTTGATGTCGGCGTGCCCCTGGAAGCTGATCGGCGCGTAGCTCCGCTTCGGCAACAGCTGCGGCGTGAACCCGCCGTCGGCCGTCAGGACCAGCGTCCCCACCCTGACCTTCGCCGCGCCTGCCGTCCCGGCGACGGCGAGTAGCAGGAGCAACAGCCCCAGCGCCACCAAGGCCCCCAACCTCGCCTGTCGCGACTGCCCCATCGCTCCTTCAACACGGGACCCGCGCCGAAGGTAGCGGTGAGCCACTTCCTAGCGAGTCTTGCAGGGCCTGAAGAAGGTGCCGGCGACCAAGCTGCGGTCCTTGAAGGTGAATTCCGCCCTGGCCTGGAGGCGGCCGTCGGCGCAGTGGGCATTGGCATAGCTCAGCCGCTTGTCTTTGTAGGTCCATTCGCGACCGATCCTCAGCCGGCCGTAGATCGGCGAGCCGTAGTCGTTGGCGATCCGCGGGAAGTCGGCGACCGTCCTGAAGCCGTAGCGACCGTTGCTGATCTTCTCGATCTCGATCAGGATCACGTAGGTCGTCGGGGCGGGATAGTCGAGGTGGGCGTGGCCGAGGACCGTCGGGTTGCCGTGCTTCACGGGGCCGTTGAAGAGGGTCAGGGCCGAGGAAGCCTCGATCGGCCCCTGTTCGGGCAGCTCGACCACCGCCGTGCCGAACCCGGTGCCGACGATCGCTTCCGGGCACTGTTTACGTGCCCGCGGCGTCGTCGTCGCGACCAGCTTCTGCATCGAGCACTTTTCCAGGCCGCGGGTCTCGACCGCACCGTGCTTGTCGAATTCGATCGTCAGCCTCCGCAGCGGCGAGGGGCGGCTGCCGTCGATGGTCTTGAACTTGGCGAAGCCGTGCAGTTTGATCGGCGCGTTTTCGCGTTTCGGCAAGGTCGTCGGGGTGAAGCCGCCGTCGGCGACGACGATGATCTTGCCCACCCGCAGTTCGATCGCCTGCGCGGCGCCGCTGACGGCGAGCCCGACCGCGGCGACCGCGATCGCCACCCTTAACCAAGTCTTCCTCATACGTCGCCCCCCTCCATAGCCCCGCCCGCCAAACTACCAGGTGTGTCTTCGAGGTCGAGCAGGGGACGGCGCCCGTCGGCGCCCCGGGGAGCTGCGGCCGGCACGCCCCCGATCCTGCGGCATCCGCGCCGGGTGCTCGCCGCTGCGGCCCTCTTCCTGGTCGCCCTCGGCGTGCTCGGCATCGGGCTGGAGGAGAAGCTCAGTCCCAGCACGCTGAGCATCCCGGGCACCCCCTCCGAGCGCGCCAACGGGATGCTGCGCGAGCATTTCGGCGAAACCGCGCCGTTCGTCGTCCTGCTGCGAGGACCCGAGGCCGCCGTAGACCGCCAGGGCCCGGCGCTGATCCGCGTCCTGCGCCGTGATCCCGCCGTGACCACTCTTTCGCCGTGGGACCGCGGCTCCGTCCAGCGTCTGCGGCCGGATCCGCGTCGGGCGCTGATTCTCGTCGACTTCCACGTCGGGATCGACGAGGCGGTCAACGAGGTCGTTCCCGAGCTGGACCGCACGCTCGAGCAAGAGATCCGTTCACCCGTCGACGCGACCCAGACCGGGTTCGCGACCCTCTCGCGATCGATCCAGGACGAATCGATCGCGGCCACCGAGCGCGGCGAGTTGATCGCCCTGCCGATCCTCTTGGTCGTCCTCCTCCTCGTCTTCCGCTCACCGGTCGCCGCTGCCGTGCCACTCGCCTTCGGCGCGGTGACGGTGATCGCGTCGCGCGGCCTGCTGGCGATCCTCACCGAGTGGTTCAGCGTCGACGCCTTCGCCCTCACCGTCTGCACGATGATGGGCCTCGCCCTGGGGGTGGACTATGCGCTGCTGATCGTCTCCCGCTTCCGCGAGGAGCTGGCTGCGGGCGCGACGCCCGTCGAGGCGGCAGCCGCGACGCGACGAACCGCGGGGCGCACGACCGTCTTCGCCGGCAGCACCCTGATGCTCTCGATGCTGGTCGCGTTCTTCATCGTGCCCGGCTCGCTGCTCGGCTCGCTGGCGGCGACCCTGGCGCTGGTCGTCGGGCTCAGCGTCCTCGTCGCGATCGTGCCGGGTCCCGCCGTCCTCGTCCTGCTCGGCTCCAACATCGACCGCTGGCGAGTAGGTTCCGCGCCCGCCGACGGCAACTCGCGCCTGATGGCCGTCGTCGCAGCCGCTCTGCGCCGGCCGGTGCTCGTCGCGGCGGCGATCGGGGCGATCGTCCTCGCGCTGTCGGCGCCGGCCCTAGCGCTGAAAACGGGTCCCCCCAGCCAGGCCCAACTTCCCCATGACGACCCGACCCGGCAGGACTTCGAAACGATCGTCCGGGCGATCGGCCCGGGTTACGATGCTCCCTTCGTGATCGTTGCCTCGGCGGAGGAGGGGTCGATCACCGATCCGGCCCGGCTGGCGGCGCTGAGTCGCTGGCAGCGAGAGGTCGCGGCGCTGCCGGGTGTTCAGGCCGTGGTCGGCCCAGCCCAGGTCTCCCAGGCCGTCACGCCGCTGCGCGAAACCGGCTCGAGACTGCTCGCGGCCGGTCCGCAGGCAGGCCCGCTGGGGCAGCTGCGGCGACTCGGTCGCAACCTCGGTCGCGCCGCGCTCGGGGTCAGCCAGTTGCGCGAAGGGATATCGCAGGCCACCTATGGCGCCGGCCTGATCGCGCAGGGCGCCGGAGCGGCGGAGGATGGAGCCGCCGCGGTCGCCACTGGGCTCGCTCGCGCGACTTCGGGCAGCGAGCGAGCGGTCGGTGCGCTCGACACCTTCGCCAGCGGCACGCGACGACTCGCCGGTGCCCAGCACCGGGCCGCGCTGGCCGCGCTGCAGCTGAAGTTCGGGATCCAGAGCCTGGCACCGAATCTGCGCCGCAACGCGCTCTCGCGCTCTCGGCGACTGCAGAAATCGCTCAACCAGGACTCCCATGTAAAGCTGCCGCAGCTGGTCGCGCCGGCCGAGGCCGCCGACGGAGAGCTGCGAACGGCGCTGCAGCAGCTCGAGGGGATGACGACCGGCAAAGCGGATCCGAACTACGCGGGAGCCCTCGACGCAGTCCGCCGAGCCCTGGCGGCGGTCAGCGGTACCGACCCCGTCACCGGCGCTCCCTACGCGGCGGGCTACGCCGGCCTGCCGGCCGAGCTCGCCGCGCTGCAGGGCCGCCTGCTCCAAGACGTCGAGGAAGCCGAGCAGGTCACGGCTTGGCTGGTGTCCGGGATCGCTCTCCTGAAGCGGCTGTACAGGGGAGCCGATCGGCTCTCCGACGGCCTCGCCCGACTGGAGACGGTCGGCGGCAAACTGGCCCGTGGCTCCGCGCGGCTCTCCCGGGCCGCGTCGAGCCTCGACGACGGGCTGAACCGGCTTGGTGCCGGGGCGAGTGCACTCGCGGCGGGCATCTCACGACTCGAAGGCGGTGCCTCGGCGCTGGAGGAAAACCTCGCCGCCGGCTTCAGCCGCTCCTACGCACTGCAGTCCGGCCTCCAGCGTGCCTCGGTCCAAGTGCTGTCCAACGATGGCAGGCTGCGGGGCCAGGCACGTCGCCTGCGGCGCACCACTCCTGGAATCTTCGACTCCGGCTACTTTGTGCTCTCGGCGCTGGACGGGGCTCGGCCGCCGCTGCGCGAGCGCGCCGCCGCCGCCGTCGACCTGAGTGGCGGCGGCCAGGCGGCCACGATGCTGGTCATCTCGCGCCACACCTTCAACACGCCGGGGTCGATCGCGCTCCACGAGCGCCTCGAGGACGCTGCGGAGGACCTCGCCCGCGAGGCCAACGTCTCCACCGGCGTCGCCGGCGGTGCCGCTCAGCTCAACGACTACAGCAGCGTCACCCGGGCTCGGATTCCGTTCGTGGTCGCCGCGATCACGCTCGCCACCTTCCTCGTCTTGGTTCTCGTCCTCCGTGCGCTGCCGCTCGCCGCGCTCGCCGTCGCGCTCAACCTGGCGACCGTCGCCGTCGCCTTCGGTGTCCTCACCCTGCTCTCGAAGCTGCCCGAGAGCTGGCCGCTGGGGGGCAACGAGTACGTCGACGCGGTCGGAGCGACGGCGATCTTCGGCGTCGTCTTCGGCCTCTCGATCGACTACGCGGTCTTCCTGCTGGTGCGGATGCGGGAGCACTACGACCGCGGGCACGGGCACACGGAGGCGATCGAGTACGGCCTGGCGAAGACGGCCAGGGTGATCACCGGCGCGGCGGCGATCATGATGGCGGTCTTCGTCGCCTTCGCGGGGGCGCCGATTGCGACCGTCAGCCAGCTCGGAGTTGGGCTGACCGTCGCCGTACTGCTCGACGCGACCGTCGTCCGCATAGTCCTGCTTCCCGCGCTGATGCTGTTGATCGGCGAGCGTGTCTGGTGGCTGCCCCGCCCCCTGGAGCGCCTGCTCCCTCGCCTCAACGTCTGACCCATAAAGGCGTTGACTTCGAGTTAAGCCAGGCGATGGGGAACGCCTGGCCGCTGACGCCTCGGATACGATTCGTCATCGCTGTTCCTCCGGTTCGGAGGCGGGGGGACCGCAAGCAACGACCCGTGGCTGCCAAACCGTTAGGCGAGGAGAAAAGCCCGAGCTCCGGCCGGGGGGTAACCCCTGCTCGCGCGGCGGCCCTGGTGGCCCTCGCCATCGTCGTCATCGCCCTCGCGATCGTCCTCCTCGGAAGCAACGGCAGCCACAAGTACGCCCTGGTCTTCCAGAACGCGGCCCAGCTCGTACCGGACAACCAGGTCTTGATCGGCGGCCGGCCGGTCGGCTCGGTGGAAAGCATCGAGCTCACCGAGGACAACCTCGCCCGGGTCGAGGTCAGCGTCGACCAGGAACTGCACGAGGGCTCGACCGCGATCGTCCGGGCCACCTCCTTGGCCGGGGTCGCCAACCACTACGTCTCGATCAGCCCCGGCCCGAACAGCAACCCGCCCCTCGACGACGGCGCCGTCCTCGGCCTCGACTCCACTGCCACTCCCGTCGACCTGGACCAGTTCCTCAACACCTTTCCGCGCTCGGTGCGGCGCGGCCTGGGCGACTTCTTCCGCGGCAACGCGGCGATCTACGCCGACCGCGGCAAGGAGGCCAACGAGACCTACCAGTACTTCGGGCCGGCTCTGAACCGGACCAGCGCCTTCATCGGCGAGCTGACCGCCGACGAGCGGCTGTTCGAGCGCTTCATCGTCAGCTCCAGCAAGCTGGCCACGGCGATCGCCGAGCGCGGTGAGAACCTCTCCAGTGCCTTCTCCAACGCCAACACCGCCTTCAACGCGATCGCCAGCCAGAACGAGTCCTTCAGCCAGACGCTGCGACTGCTGCCGCCGGTCTTCCGGCAGAGCAACACGACGTTCGTCAACCTCCGCGCCGCTCTCGACGACCTCGACCCGCTGGTCGAAACGTCAAAGCCGGCGACCAAAAACCTCGCCCCCTTCCTGCGCGAACTGCGGCCCTTCCTCTCCCGGGCCGTTCCGGTCTTCAGGAACCTCCGGCTGACGATGCGTCGTCCCGGCTTTGCCAACGACAACGGGGAACTGTTCGCAACCCTGCCGGTGGTGCAGGAGCGCGCCTCGAAAGCCTTCCCCAACTCCGAAACGGCAATCGGGGACTTCCAGCCGAACCTCGAGTTCCTCCGCGCCTATACGCCCGACATCTTCAACGGCTTCGGCAAGCTGGGCCAGCTCACCGGCTACTACGACGGTAACGGCCACTACGCCCGCGCCGGACTCGCCCTCAACCTGTTCCGCTATGAAGGCAGCGGCCAGCTGGAGCCGATCCCACCAAGCCAGCAGTTCAACGCCTACGGTGGCGCCACCAGCGTCCGGCGCCCGTGTCCGGGCGGCGGTACCCAACCCGCGCCCGACGGCTCCAACCCGTTCACCGACCCGCCCTTCGCGGGCGCCGGCGTGACCCCGTCCGAGTGCAACCCGGCCGACATGCCGCCCGGACCATGAGGAAGCTGCTCGCAGCGCTCGCCGTGGTCGTCGCCATCGGGGCGATCGTCCTCCTCGTCATCGGGCGGGACGACGACGACGCCTACCTCGTCCGCGCGATCTTCGACAACAGCAACTTCCTGGTCACGGGCGAGGAAGTGCGCGTGGCGGGTGCCACCGTCGGCGTGATCGAGGCGGTCGACGTGACCAGGCCCGGCGAGATCGTCAGCTACGACGACGGCCGTCCACGGGCGATTCCCGGCAAGGCGGTGCTGGTGATGAAGATCGAGAACGCTGGCTTCCGCGACTTCCGCCGCGACGCCAGCTGCGTGATCCGGCCCCAGTCCCTGATCGGCGAGAAGTTCATCGACTGCCGTCCCACCGTCCCCCGTGCCCCGGGGTCCCCACCTCCGCCGCCCTTGCGCGAGATCCCCGATGGCGAGCCCGGCGCGGGCCAGTACCTGGTGCCGCTGGAGAACAACAGCTCCACCGTCGACCCCGACCTGATCAACAACATCAACCGCCTGCCTTACGCGCAGCGGTTCCGGCTCATCCTCAACGAACTCGGAGCCGGCCTGGGGGGTCGCGGCGAGGACCTGGCGGAGATCATCGAGCGCTCCAACCCGGTGCTGCGCGACGTCAACAAACTGCTCGGCACCCTCGCGGCACAGCGCAACCGGCTCGCGCAGCTCTCCGCCGACTCCGAGCAGATCCTCACCGCCCTTTCCCGCGAGCGGACCAGCGTCGCCGGCTTCTTCTCGAACGCGGGCGCCGCCGCGGAGGCCAGCGCCGAACGCGGCCCCTCGCTCGAAGCGTCGTTTAACAAACTGCCCGCCTTCCTACGCGAGTTCCGCAAGACGATGCGCGGCCTGCAGGGCTTCTCCGACGCGGCCGCTCCCGTCTTCGCCGACTTCGGCAAGGCGACGCCGGCGTTTACCAGGGCGACCGAAGCGCTTGCTCCCTTCTCCGACGCTTCGACCGTGGCGCTGAAATCGCTCGGCGCGACCGGTGAGACCGCCGGCCCGCTGATCCGTGCCGCCGACCCGGTCGTCCGCAAGACCCGTGACCTTGCGCGGAGCGGTGCCCAGCCGACGACCGACCTCGCCAAGTTCTTCGTCAGCACTCAGAAGACCAAAGGCTGGGACGGCCTGGTTGACTTGATCTACAACACCACCGCCTCGTTCAACGAATTCGACCAGTACGGCCACTTCGGGCGCGCCCTGATCACGCTCAGCAACTGCACCGACTACGTGACCGCGCCGCAGAGCGGCTGCGTAGCCGATTTCACCGGCACGGGCGCCGGTGTCTCCTCGGCTTTCGATGCGGCCACGCTGTACCGGCAGATCCAGGAAGAAATCGCCGAGATAGAAGGCGCGGCGACGGAGTCCGGCGCCGTCGCCGCACCCTCCGCGACCGCCGGCAAACCCGGTCGGGCACCCGCCCCTGAGCCGCCGCTGCCGCCGGCTCCGGCTCCCGGCCTCGGCGAAGGCGAAGGGCTCGATGAAGACGAGCAGCTCGGCGAAGACCAGGAGCTCGGCACCGGAGCGCACCCGACGCGGCCACAACGTGCCCTCCTCGACTACCTCCTGGGCCCATGAGGCGCCGCAGCGGTATTCAGGGAGTGGCAAGCAGCCCGACGATCGTCGGCGCGGTCACGGTCCTGGTCTTGCTCGTCGCCGTCTTCCTCGCCTACAACGCCAACAACGGGTTGCCGTTCGTCTCCACCTACAACCTCACCGCACGAGTTCCCAATGCGGACGCGATCGTCAAAGGCAACGAGGTGCGGATCGGCGGCGCCCGGGTCGGGATCGTCCGCGGCGTGGCGCCGGTCCAGCTCGAGAACGGCGACGTCGTCGCCGAGCTCGACCTCAGGCTCGACAAGACGGCCGAACCGGTCCCGGACGACTCGACGATGATCATCCGGCCGAAATCACCGATCGGCCTCAAATACCTGCAGATAGTCCCAGGCGATTCCGGCGAGGGCTTCGACCCCGGCGACACGATCCCCGTCTCCGCCGCGCGCCCGGAACCAGTCGACATCGACGAGTTCTTCAACATGTTCGACGAGCCGACCCGTAACTCGATCAAGCGCAGCCTGACCGGCTTCGGCAACGCCTTCGCCGGCCGCGGCCCCCAGATCAACAACGCCCTCGGTGCCCTCCGCAGCCTCGCCGAAAGCAGCCAGGCGCCGCTGCGCACGATCGTCGCCCCCGGCACCAACTTCGGCGGCTTCTGGCGAGCGCTCGAGGACCTCTCTGCGACCGTCGCCCCCGTTGCCGAGACCCAGGCCAGCATGTTTGTCGCCCTTGACCGCACCTTCGCCGCCTTCGCCCGCGTCTCACGGCCGTTCATCCAGGAAACGATCGAGAAAAGCCCGCCGACCCTTGAATCGGTGACCGCCGATCTGCCGGCGATCCGACCCTTCTTCCGCAGCTCGGAGCGATTCTTCACGGCGCTGCAGCCGGGTGCCCGCGCCCTGGCCAGGACCTCGCCAACGATCGACGCGGCGCTGCGGGCCGGCATCCCGGTCCTCAACGCCTCCCCCGCCTTCAACGCCCAGCTGACCCCCACCGCGCAAGCGCTGCTCGACTTCCAGGAAGCTCCCGGCGTCCTCACCGGCCTCGACCTGCTGATCGACACCAACCGGGTGCTCGCTCCCGCGATCCGCTTCATCGCCCCGGCGCAGGTCACCTGCAACTACCTCAGCCTGGCCTTCCTCAACTTCGCCAGCGTCGGCAGCGAGGGCGACGGCAACGGCAACTGGCTCAACGTGCTCGGCTTCGAGGCGCCGGACGGAGCGAATGCCGAGGCCCGGCCATCCTCGGCACCCGCCAATGGACCCGAGTCGAAAAACCACCTCCACTACAACCCCTATCCGAACACCGCCTCGCCGGCGCAGACCAAAGAGTGCGAGGCGGGCAACGAGCCCTACCTGGCGCGTCAGCGCGTGATCGGCAACGTGCCCGGCGACCAGGGGACGATCACCTCCGGTCAGCTCAAAACGGGGGGTGGAAACTGATGGGACGCCTACCCGAGCGCGACATCAGGCAGGGAGCCAAGCACAGCCGCTTCGGCTGGCGGCCCAGCAACTCCACGATCGCGGTGATCTTCGTCCTCATCTTCACGGTCGGTCCCTACCTCGCGTTCACCAAACACGTGCCCTTCACCGGCTTCGGCTACCAGGTGAAGGCGACCTTCGCCAACGCCGCCAACATCGCCGTCAATTCACCGGTGCGAATTGCGGGGGTCGACGTCGGCAAAGTGATCGAGTCTCGCAACGACGGCGACACCGCAACCGTCACCTTCACCGTCGAAGAGAAGGGGCGGCCGATCCACGCCGATGCCTACGCCCAGATCCGGCCGCGCATCTTTCTCGAGGGCAACTTCTTCATCGATCTCGACCCGGGCAGCCCCAGCGCGCCCGAGATGGACAGCGGCGGGACGATCCCCGTCACTCGAACCTCGATCTCGGTCCAGCTCGACGAGGTGCTGACCGCCCTGCAGGCACCGGTGCGCGCCGACCTCGGCCGGCTGCTGGAAACCTACGGCGAAGCCCTCACCCGCGAGCCGAGCGCGGCCGAAGACGCCACCCAGCTGCCCGAGGCGCGAGGGGAGACCGGTGCCGAGGGCCTCAACGGCGCCCTCCTCTACGGCGGGCCAGCCGGCCGCTACAGCGCCCAGGTGACCAACGCCTTCCTCGGCACCGAACCGGGCGACCTCTCCCGCTTCGTTGCCGGGGCGAGCCGCACCTTCGCCGCTTTCGCTCGCAACGAGGCCGACCTGCAGGGCCTGATCGTCAACTTCGACGTCTTCACCGGCGCCCTCGCTGCCCAGGCGGCGAACCTGTCGACCACCTTTCAGCGCTTCGCACCGGCGCTGCGGACGGCGCGCACCTCCCTGGTCAGTCTCAATCGCACCCTGCCGCCGCTGCGCGCCTACGCGATCGAGCTGCGCCCGGCCGTGGCCGAATTGCCGAGCATGATCGCCGCCGCCCGGCCGTGGCTACGGCAGGCTCGTCCGCTGCTTTCCGGCCGGGAGCTCGGCGGCGTCGCCAAGCTGCTGCGCGAAGCGACCCCGGGCCTGGCGGGCGCCGCCCAGGCCGGCAAGGCGAACACGATCCCGCAGATCAACCGGATCAGCCTCTGCGCGACCCAGGTCCTCGTCCCGACCAACGAGCAGACGATCGAAGACCGCTTCAGCACCGGCGGCCCCAGCTACCGCGAGTTCCTCTACGGCCTCGCCAACCTCTCCGGCTGGGGGCAGAACTTCGACGGCAACGGCTACTACGCGCGCGTGCAGCCCGGCGGCGGCGACCAGCTCGTCCAGCTGGAGAACGAGCTCGGAAACCTCACCACGGACAAAGTCGACTGGGCTAACACGATCGAAGCTCCGCATGGGGTCCAGCCCCAACTCGGCGGCCGGCCGCCCAAGAAACCGGACGTGCGCTGCCACACCAACCCCGTCCCCGACCTCAACGGCGCCCTTGGTCAGGTGGGGCCGCCCAGCCTGACGCCATGAGCGACGGGACGCCACAAGTGAGCCGCTCGCGGCACTTCCGGGCCTGGCTTGGCCGCCAAACCCGCGGCCGCGGCAGGGACTCGATCGCAATCGTCGTTCTCTCCGTGGTGGCGATCGCCATGACTCTGTGGATCTTCAACCAGCAGAAAGCCTCGTTGCCCTCCTGGGCGCCGCTGGTCGGCGAAGACTTCGTCCCTCTCAGCGCCGACTTCACCAGCGCCCAGGCGGTCACGCCGGGCCAGGGTCAGGCCGTCGTGATCGCCGGCGTGCGAGTCGGCAAAGTCTCGTCGGTCGACGTCGACGAAGGTCACGCCGTCGTCGGTCTCGACGTCGAACCCGAGTACCTGGAGCTGATCCATTCCGATGCGACGCTGTTGCTGCGGCCGAAAACGAACCTCAACGACATGGTCGTCGAGATCGACCCCGGCACGGCGCCAGGGCACGTCGAGGAGGGCCATAACTTCCCGCTCTCCAGCACTGAACCCAGCATCGGCTTCGAGGCCTTCCTCTCGATTCTCGATGAAGACACGCGCCGTTACCTACAGCTCCTAGTCGCCGGCGGTGCCCAGGGGCTCAAAGGCCAGGGCATGCGGCTCTCGGGCGCCTTCCGTCGCCTCCACTCCTTCTCGCACTACATCGCCGACCTCAATCGCGCCGTCGCTTCGCGCCGCCAGGCGCTGGCCCAGGTGATCCACGACTTCGGCCTGCTGACCACCGAGCTGGGCCGCCGCGACACCCAGCTCGAACGCTTCGTCACCTCCTCCAAAGACGTGCTCGGCAACTTCGCCAACCAGCAGGCCGCGATCCAGGAATCGCTGGTCGAATTCCCGTCGATGCTGGCGACGCTGCAGGCGGCGCTCGCCAGCTCCACCCGCTTCTCGGAGGCCGCGCGCCCGGCTCTGCTCTCCTTGATCCCGCAGGCGCAGGCGCTGGGGCCGGCATTCGAGGCGCAGAAGCGCCTCTTCGCCCAGACCAGGGTGCCGATTCGGGACCAGATCCGCCCCTTCACGCGCCAGATCCGTCCCGTCCTCACTCACCTAAAGCAGGGATCTGCCGACTTCGAGACGTCGGTCAGTGGCTTCGGCAACGCGCTCGGCGGTTTCAACAGCTTCCTCAACGAGCTCGCCTTCAAGCCGAAAGGCTCAAGGGAGAGCTACCTCTTCTACCTGCCCTGGCTCAACCACAACGTCAACGCCAGCTTCAACCTGGTTGACGCCGGAGGCCCGATCCAGCGCGCCGTCGTCATGATCTCCTGCACCGGTTCGGCTCTGGGCTACAGCATCGCCAAAGTCAAGCCCTACATCAGGACGACGCTGCAGGGCGCGAGGATCCCGAGCCCGGGCGAACTGCCCTCGATCCCACCCGACCCCAAAGCCTTCGGTGTTCCCGGCTGCGGCCCGGAGACGACGGAATGAGCAAGCGCGCCCCCAGCACCGGCCAGATCCTCGTCATCGCCGCCTTCGCGCTGTCCTGCTTCGGGATCCTGCTCTTCCTCTGGATCACCTTCGGCGGACCGACCCCGTTCAAGGCGAAGCCCTACGAAATCAAGGTTCCCTTCCGCGAGGCGACCCAGCTCGCCGAGCAGTCCGACGTGCGGATCTCCGGCGTCTCGGTCGGGAAAGTGCAGAAGATCGATCTGACGCCCGACGGCGAACAGGCGCTGGCGACGATCTACCTCGACGATCGCTACGGACCGATTCCCCGCGGCACCCGGGCGATCCTCCGCACCAAGACGCTGCTCGGCGAGACCTACGTCGAGCTCACTCCCGGCGACTCCGAGGGCCCAACGCTGTCCGACGGTGCCACGCTTCCCACCGGCAACATCGCCGAATCGGTTCAGCTCGACGAGATCTTCCGCACCTTCGACGCCCGCACTCGGGCCGCCTTCCAGGAATGGCAGCGGCAGGCGGCGATCTCGATCGAGGGCCGTGGCCAGGACTTCTCCAACGCGTTCGCGGAGTTCGAACCGACCTTCACCGAGTTCGACCGCCTCTTCCGCGTGCTCGACACGCAGCGGCTCGCGGTACGGCAGCTTTTCCGCAACGGCGCCATCACCTTCAGGGCGTTGCGCGGTCGCGAGGGCCAGCTCGCCGACCTGATCCAAAGCTCCAACGCGGTGTTCCAGACCGCCGCGGCGCGCGACCGCGACATCGAAGCCCTCTTCCGCGTCTTCCCCACCTTCCTCGACGAGTCGAGGCTGACCTTCGACCGTCTCAGGGAGTTCGCAATCAATACCGATCCGCTGATGCGCCAGCTCGTGCCGGCGGCCGAAGAGCTCTCGCCGACCCTGATCGCCCTCTCCAGGTTCGCCCCGGAGGCGAAAGGCTTCTTCGAAGGCTTCGGCCCGGTCATCGCTCGTTCCGGCAAAGCCTTCCCGGCGCTGCGTAAATTCTTCCGCGACGACTTCCCGGTCCTGTTGCGGGCGCTCGATCCCTTCCTGCGCAACCTCAACCCGATCCTCGCCGGTCTCGACCTCTACAAAAACGAGATAACGGCGGCGATGGCGAACGTCGCCGCGGCGACGAACGGGCGACTGGTCGAAAACGCGGCCGGCGTCAAAGTCCACTACCTGCGGACGATGGGGCCGTTCGGCCCGGAATCGCTGGCGACCTTGCCGCGGCGGCTCACCGGCAACCGCAACAGCGCCTACAGCCAACCGCTCGCTTCGGAGCGCCTGGCCAGCGGCCTGCTCAACTTCGACACCCGCCAGTGCAGCTCCGGCATCGTGGCGACGCTCGACCCCGATACGCCCAACGACCCGGACTTCAACAACCGCGTGGAAGCCAAAGACGAAGCAGACAGGACGAAAAAGGCGACGGAACTCTTCCAATTGCTGAAGCACTACGCCTTCGCCGATCAGGACAGCAGCGCCGCGATCCCGGCCCCCGGTTGCAGTCCGCAAGCGCCGTTCGAGCCGATCTACGGTGCCGAGCCGCCGACGATCTACCAGCACACCTACGAACAGGGCGAATAGAGGAGAGCGGCTTGGCCGCTCTTCCGGTCAGCCCTTTGGCGTGCAGGGCCGGACCACGAGCCCGCTGAGCGTCGTTTTGGTCCGCGGCCCGTCGCCGTCTTCGTTGACGAAGATGGCTTGTTTGATGTTGGCATTGAAGTGCCCGTCGGGGCAGCGGGCGACGAAGTAGCTCTGTTTCTTTCCTTTGTAGGTGAAGATGCGCTTGAAGTCGATGTCGAACGAGAGCACCGAGCCGCTGCCGCCCGCGATCACCGGGATTTTGGAAACGGTGCTGAGGCCGTAACGGCCAGCGTTGATCTTCTTGATCGTCACCGTGGTGACGACCGCCGAGGGCACCGGCACCGTGATGTAGGTGTGGATGTAGAGGGTCGTTTGGCCGCCTTTGGTGCCGCCGTTGAAGACGGTGATCGGGGCATTGACCGGAATCGGGGGCTGTTCGGGGAAGGCGATCGAGATTTTTCCGCTGCCTTTGCCGACTTCCGACGCGCCACAGACTTTTTTCGCGGCTTCGGTCGGGCGCGCCTCGAGCTGCCGGCCTCCTCCTTTGCAGACCGCCAGGCCTTTGGGATTGAGTTTGCCGTTCCTGTCGAAATCGATGGTGGTTTCGCGGAAGGCATCCGGGTGGGTCCCGTCCTTGGCCGAGATTTTGCCTTTCACGTTGACCGTGACCGGCGCGTACGTCTTTTTCGGCAATGCTTTCGGCGACACGCCGCCGTCCACTTCAAGGACCAGATTGCCGGCTTGGATCGTCGTGAATTTCGCGGTTGCGACCGCTGCGAAGGCGACCGCCAGGGCGGCACCGAGAGCGAGTACCGGCATCGACCTTCTTCCCATGGCCTTCACCTCCAATCCTGGCCTGCCTCGAGGGCGGACCGGCGACCGTGGAATTTCAATCTACTCCTCGCCTCCCAGGTTGTCGAATGGGCGAAGAGGCAAAGTCGAATGGGCGAAGAGGCAAAGAAAAGGGCGGCCCGGAGGCCGCCCTTTCTTCTGCTCTGTCCCGAGGGTAGGACTCGGTATGCGCTCCCGTTAGCCCTTCGGGGTGCAGGGCCGGATCACCGTGCCGCTGAGCGTCGTTTTGGTTCGCGGCCCATCACCGTCTTCGTTGACGAAGTCGGCCTTGATCACTTTGGCGTTGAAGCGCCCATCGGTGCACCTGGCGACGATGTAGCTCTTTTTCTTGCCTTTGTAGCTGTACTTTTTGCCGAAATTGATGTCGAATGCGAGCACCGAGCCGCTGCCGCCGGCGATCACCGGAATTTTGGAGACGGTGCTGATTCCGTAACGTCCTTTTTTGACGTTCTTGATCGTCACCGTGGTCACGACCGCCGACGGGACCGGCACCGTGATGTAGGTGTGGATGTAGAGCGTCGTCTTGCCGCCTTTGGTGCCGCCGTTGAAGACGGTGATCGGGGCGGTTACCGGGATCGGGCGCTGTTCGGGGAAGGCGATCGAGATTTTTCCGCCGCCTTTTCCGATTTCCGCTTTCCCGCAAACTTTTTTGGCGGCGGTCGTGGTGCGCGCCTCGAGCTGGCCGCCTTTGCAGGTCGCCAGGCCCTTGGTATCGAGTTTGCCGTTCTTGTCGAAGTCGACGGTCGCTTCGCGGAAGGCATCCGGGTGGGTGCCGTCCTTGGCCGAGATCAGACCTTTCACGTTGACCGTGACCGGTGCGTAAGTCTTTTTGGGCAGCGTCTTCGGCGACACGCCGCCGTCCACTTTGAGGACCAGGTTGCCTACCTGGAAAACCTCATATTTTGCGGTTGCGACCGCCGCGACCGCGACCGCCAGAGCCGCGCCCAAGGCCAGTACCAGCATCGATTTCCTTCGCATGTCCCTATCTCTCTCCTTTTATTGGCCTGCCCGTCCGAGCCGCGGCCTTAGACAGCCTTGATCTACCCTCCGGCGGCAGAAACTACCAGTCCCGGCTTTTAGGTAAACCCCGCGCCTCAGGCAAAAGAGCGGCTTAACACGGGCTTCGCTAGTCCTCGAGCATTGAGAGCCGCGTCCGCTCGCGCTCCTCGGCCGCACCCTCCGGTCCGAGGAAGGGGAGCGTGATCCAGAACATCAGGTCGGGCAGGCGGCTTGGCAGCCGCGACGCGGCGCCGTGCAGGATCTCGCTGTAGAGGAGCTCGTTGATCCCCCCTGCGAGGGACAGCGACGTGATCCCCGGCAGCTCCACCGAGGTCTCGGCACGGCCGGCGTCGAGGAAGCCGGTGAATTGGCGCAGCGCGGCGTCACGTCGGGCCAGGGCCTTCGGTCCCGCGGCCAGCACCTCGACGATCGCGAAGCGTGCCTCGTCAGGGTGCTCGGCGAGCTGCTCGAGCAGCGCCGCGAGGCCGGTCGCGACACGCGTCGCCCAGGGCGCCCCGGGCTTCGACTCGAAACCCTTCGCCGTGTCGCCCAGCAGGTTGCCGAGCAGCAGGTCGTAGGCGGCGAGGAAGCAGTCCTCCTTGCTGGCGAACAGCTCGTAGAACGTCTTTCTGGAAACTCCCGCGACACCGATCACGTCCACGACCCGGGTCTCCGGATAGCCGCGCTCGGCGACGACCTCGATCATCGCTTGCAGGATGCGGCGCTGCTGGGACTCGGTCACCGCCTCCCGCGGCAGCCCGTGACGACCCCTTGGCAGCCGCTCGCCCAGCCTAGGGGTGCGTCTACCGGAAGCCACGAAAAAGACTTTAGAGCACGCCGGGTTCCCCGCCGGACCAGACCACCTGGTCTCGTCCCGGACCGACCCCGACCACGCTGATGGGCACTCCCACGTAGTCGGCGATGAAGTCGAGATAGGCCCGCGCCGCCGCCGGCAGATCCCCCTCGCTGCGGCAGTCCGTGATGTCCGCGTCGAACCCGGGCAGCTCTTCGTACTCGGGCTCGGCCGAGTGGAGGATCGACTGGTGGTAGGGAAAGCGGTCGAAGACCGCTCCCTCGCGCGAGCGGTAGCGCACCGCCACCCGCAGCGGATCGATGCCGCTCAGCACGTCGAGCTTGGTGATCGTCAGCGCGCTCATCCGGTTGAGGCGCACCGCGTAGCGAAGGGCGACCAGGTCGATCCAGCCGCAGCGCCGCTCCCGGCCGGTCGTCGTCCCGTACTCGTGACCGCGCTCCAGCATGTGCCGGCCGACCTCGTCGTGCAGCTCGGTCGGAAACGGGCCGGCGCCGACCCGCGTCGCGTAGGCCTTGGCGACCCCCCAGACCTCGTCGATGTCCGTCGGCCCGACCCCGGCGCCGACGCAGGCCGCGCCGGCGATCGGGTTGGACGAGGTGACGAAGGGGTAGGTGCCGTGGTCGAGGTCGAGCAGGGTCGCTTGGGCGCCCTCGAAGAGGACGGTGCGGCCGGCATCGAGAGCGTCCCAGCAGAGCCGTGCGGTGTCGGCGATGTGGGGCTCGAGCCGGTGTCCGTATCCCGCGAACTCCTCGGTCATCGTGTGCAGGTCGACGCGCGGATCGGGAACCTCGGCAACGGATTGGTCGCCTCCTTCGCGCGACCCCTCGCCGGCTTCCTTGCGCAACTTGCGCCGCTGCACAGCCAGTTCGCGCAGGGCCTGCTGCTTGGGCTCGAGCGCCGTCATGATCTTCTTGCGGAGGATCTTCTCGTCGAGCAGGTCCTGGACGCGGATGCCCAGGCGCAGCGCCTTGTCCGCGTAGCAGGGGCCGATTCCGCGCCGCGTCGTCCCGATCGAGAGCTTGCCCAGCTTCACCTCGCCGGCCGTGTCGAGCAGCACGTGGTAGGGCATGATCAGGTGTGCGTTGGCGGAGATCCGCAGGTTGCCGACGTCGACGCCGCGCCGTTTGAGGCCGTCGATCTCGCCGAGCAGGACGCTGGGATCGAGGACCACGCCGTTGCCGATCGCGCTGGTCTTCTCCGCGTAGAGGATGCCCGAGGGGATCAGGTGGAACTTGAACTCCTCGCCGTCGCGGACGATCGTGTGGCCGGCGTTGTTGCCGCCCTGGAAGCGGACGATCAGCTCGGCCCGCTCGGCGAGCAGGTCGACGACCTTGCCCTTCCCCTCGTCGCCCCACTGGGCGCCGACTATGACGATTCCCGGCATGCGATCAGGGATTGTGACGCTCGCAGGGTCAGGCGGCCTTGCCGTAGCGACGGTCCGCCCCGAACAGCGGCACCTCGTCGCACATCTGGCTCAGGCGGGAGACGGTGCGGCTGCCGATCTGCTCCTCCAGCTCGTCGTGGGGGAGGTTGGTGGTGATGAGCACGGACCGCTGCGCCTCGTAGCGCTCGTTGATCAGCGCATAGAGCTGCTCGAGGACCCAGTCCGAGCGTTTCTCCGCCCCGAGGTCGTCGATGTGGAGGAGGTCCACGCCCGTCAGCCGCTCGAAGAACGATAGGTATGAATCGCCGCCGGGTTCGGAGTCGTAGGTGCGGCGGATGCGCGCCAGCAGCTTCGGCAATGAGTAGATCGCCACCGACCGTCCCGCCTCCAGCGCCGCCTTCGAGATCAGCATCGCCAGGGTCGTCTTGCCGGTTCCGGTGTCGCCGAACAGCCACAAGCCGCGGCCGGCGTCGAGCCGCTCATCGAGCTCGTCGACGTAGGCGGCGATGTCGACGACTGCCGCTTTGGTCGACAGGTCGCGCGCCATGTCGCTGACCGGCGGCCGGTCGAAGGAGACGCCGCGGTAGCGCGGCGGGATCACCGAGGCGACTCCCTTGCTGCGCCCGCGCTTCAAGCGCGCTTCCCTGCACTTGCAGGGCCGCGCCACATCCTCCGGCCCGAGGATCCAGCCGGAGCCGTCGCAGGTCCCGAGCGGGCAGGCTCGCTGCGCGAACGGCTCGCTGCGCGCTCCCGGCATCAGAACTCAGGTCCCGCGACCGCCGCGTCCTCCAGCGGGGGCCCCTCGCCGGCCGGCTGTTCGACCGGCGCCTCGTGGCCGGAGAAGTCAGCGAATTTCGGGAAGCGATCGAGGAAGACGAGTTTCGGGTTACCGATCGGTCCGTTCCTATGCTTGGCGATGATCACGTCCGCAAGCCCGTCCGGCTCGTCTTCAGGATCCCGGTAGTAGTCCTCGCGATAGAGGAAGGCGACGAGGTCCGCGTCCTGCTCGATGGATCCCGACTCGCGAAGGTCCGAGAGCATCGGCTTCGGCGGATGGCGCTGCTCGGGGGCGCGGGAGAGCTGCGAAATCGCCAGCACCGGCACCTCCAGCTCGCGGGCGAGGATCTTCAGGCCGCGGCTCATCTGGCCGACCTGCTCGACCCGGTTGGCACGCGGGTCGTCGGCGCGCATCAGCTGCAGGTAGTCGACGATAACCATGCCGAGGCCGCCGGCGTCCTGCGTCTGGGCGTGCAGCCGCCGCGCCTTCGCCCGCAAGTCGAGCAGGCCGAGGTCGGAGGAGTCGTCGAACCACAGCGGCGCCTCCTCCAGCTCGTTGCAGGCCCGCACCACCTTCGGCCAATCCTTCTGTGCGACCTGACCCTTGCGCAGCTTGTCTCCGGAGATTCGCGCCCGGCAGGCGATGAAGCGCTGCGCCAGCTCGACCTCCGACATCTCCAGCGAGAAGAAGGCGACCGGCATCCCCCTCTTGACCGCCACGTTCTCGGCGATGTTGGCGACGAGGGCCGACTTTCCCATCGCGGGCCTCGCCGCCACGATGATCAGGTTCCCCGGCTGGAAGCCACCGGTGATCGCGTCGATGTCGCGGAAGCCGGACGGGGTCCCGGTCAGCTCGAGCTCGCCGGTCGAGAGCTTCTCGAGCCGGTCGACCTCGTCGTGGAGGATCTCCGAGAGCAGCCGGAAGTCGCTCGCTTGCTCTTTGTGGGCGACGTCGAAGAGCAGCTTCTCCGCCCGCTCGGAGAGCTCGCGCGGTTCGCCGTCGCGCCCATGCACCCAGCCCTGGATCTCCTGACCTGCGCCGAGCAGGCGGCGCAGCAGTGAGTTCTGCTGGACGATCTCCGCGTAGTGCTTGGCATTGCCGGCGGCCGGGACCTTGGCGGCCAGCTCGGAGACGTAGTGCTTGCCCCCGGCCGGCTCGATCTCGTTGCGCTGGACCAGGGCCTCGGTGACACTCAGCTCGTCGACCGGCTTCGAGTTCGCGTAGAGGTCGTGGATGCAGGCGAAGACCAGCGCGTGCTTGTCGAGGTAGAAGTCCCCGGCGTTGAGCTTCACCTCATCGATGACGCGGCTCAGCGCCGGCTCGGCGACCAGCATCGCGCCCAACACGGATTCCTCCGCCTCGATGTTCTGCGGTGGGACGTGGGTTGCGGAAGGCTGTGGCATCGATTCCTAGTTAAGGGCGCCGAGCGGCGGATCCACCCCCTGGCCCTCCGGCAAGAAAACCAGAGGCGGCCTGACCCGATGAAGGGCCTCCCCGCAACTCGGGCGAAAAAGAATCCAGGGCCTTCGGCGGAGAATCGGTACGAGGGCGTTACAGAAAAATTGCAGTTTGCGCACCCTGCGCGCGTCCGCAACTTCTAGGCTGCGATCATGGAGGCGATGAGGGAGAGCTGGACCGACGCTCGCATGGATGACCTCAACGGGAAGGTCGACGAGCTCGGTCGCCGTATGGACAACGGCTTCAACCGGGTCGATGCGGATCTGCGCGACCTGCGAAAAGAGACCAAAGCGGAATTCGGAGCCGTACGGAACGAGATGAGGGGCGAACTCGGAAGTGTCCGTGGCGAGATGAAAGAGGGCTTCGACAAGATCGACGAGCGCTTCGACAAGATCGACACCCGCTTTGAGAGGCTCGACGAGCGCTTCGAAAAGATCAACGAACGCTTCGAATCCCTGCATCGACTGATGGTTCAGTTCTGCGGCCTCGCCATCGCCGCCTTGATCGGCCTCGTAGCCACGCAGGTCTAGGACGGCTCAAGCGGGTGGCTCGGCGCCGGATCGTTGGCGGCCGGCGGGATCTCTCCTGCCTCCTCCTTGCGCTGCTCGCCGCGTCGCAGCATTCGCTGCGTGAGGATCGCGATGCTGAGGAGCGCGGTCGCGCCGAGGCTGAGCTGGACGCTCAGCAGTCCTTCGCGGGTCCAGTAGACGTCGCGAAGGTCGAGCAGCAGCGCCGCCTCGTCGAAGGTGAGGCCCATGCCGGCGCCCATCGGGATCGCGAGGCGATCCTCCAGGGTGTTGCTCTCGGTGAGCAGAGCAGCCGTGCCGGAGGCGAAGGCGATCAGGATGCCGGGCACGAAATGGTGGATGTGACGGCCGCCGACCCGGACGTTCCCGAACGGCCACCAGCGGTCACGGATTCCCCAGGTCGAGACCCGCACCAGCGCGAAGGCGCCGAGAAAGCCCGCGAGCAGGTTGAAGAGGACGGCCTCGCTGCGCGGCGTCGCGGCGTAGCCGCTGACCGCGACCCCGACGGTGTCGAGAGCTGCCGCCGGCGCAGCTTCGACCAGGCCGTCGCTCCTGCCGCGCCCGTGGGCGCGGCGTCGCAGCATCCTGGCAAATTGGCCGGCGAGCACGGTGCCGGCGCCGCCCAGCGAGACCGCGGCCAATCCGACGGTCGCCCGCTCCGATCGCGCCCAGCCGAACCGCGTCCTTGCTTTGGCGCGGCGGCTCAGGCGAGTCGGCAGTCGCGGCAGCTAGCTCTCCTCGGCGACGATCGTCTTCACGGTGGCGACCGCGCCGTCGGCGAGCTCGATCTCCACCATGTGGGTGCCGACCTCGCGGATCGGCTGCTCGAGTCGTACTTTGCGGCGGTCGATGCGCAGATCCCGTGCCTCGCGGATCGCCTCGACGATCTCCTTGGGCCCGACCGAGCCGAACAATCTGCCGCCCTCATCGGCGCGCTGGTGGATCGTCAGCACGGTCTTGGAGAGCAGCGAGGCAGCCTGCACTTCACGCTCGGCGCGCGCAGCCTCCGCCTTTTCGGTGGCGGCCTGGCGCCGCTGCGCCTCCTCCGGCGCGCCCGGAGTAGCCGGCGCGGCGAGCTTGCGCGGGACGAGGTAGTTGCGCAGGTAGCCGGGCGAGACGTCGACCGGTTCGCCGCGCTGCCCGAGGCTCTCGACGTCCTCCAAGAGGATCGCCTGCGTCATCAGCGCTCTCCGACGTAGGGCAGCAGGGCGATCTCGCGGGCTCGCTTCACCGCCACCGAGAGCTGCCGCTGGTGCTTGCGCGAGAGGCCGGTGACGCGGCGCCCGCGGGTCTTTCCCTTGTCGGAGAGGAAGCGGCGCAGCAGGTTGAGGTCCTTGTAGTCGACCTCTTCGGAGTTGATCCGCGTGTATTTGCGCGGGCGCACGCGGTCCGCGCCGCGGCGCCCGCGGCGCGGAGTTGCATTGCTCGTCTCTCGGGGTCTCGCCATGCGGAGCGGGATGCTACAGACCCGCGACTGAGGAGGCCCGAGAGCCGGCAGGGCCGGCACCGTGCCACGGCGGCGGGCGGAGCTGTGTTGCAGACGAGACGCAGGGAGCCCCTCCGCAGACGAGCGAGCGGGGAACGCCCTAGGCCGTCTCCTGGGCCCTCAGAACGGGATGTCGTCGTCCCCGCCGCCTGCCCCGCCCCCGCCGGCCGGAGTGCCCGCGTAGTCGGAGGCGTCGGCCGGGACGTCGCTGCTGGGGGTGAAGCCGTTGCCGCCGTTGCCGTTGCCGCCGGAGCCATCCCGGGAGCCGAGGAACTGGACGGAGTTGGCGATGATTTCCACGCTCTGTCGTTTGCCGCCCTCTTTGTCCTCCCACTCGCGCCAGTCGAGGCGCCCCTCGACCGCCACCGGCCGGCCCTTCGCGAGGTAGTGGGCGCAGTTCTCTCCCTGTGCGCCCCAGACGGTGACGTCGAAGTAATTGGGCTTGTCGACCCAGTCACCGGTCTGGCCGTCCTTGCGGCGGCTGTTGACCGCCACCCGCAGCTTGCAGACCGAGGTGCCGCCCGGCGTGCTTCGCAGTTCCGGATCACGGGTCAGGTTCCCGGTGATGACTACGACGTTGATGTTCGAAGCTGCCACGGCTCTCACTCCTCAGAATCGCTTATCGAGATACCAGTCTAAGAGCGCAGGCGGCGCGACTCTCCCCCCCGAGGGCGGAATATCCGCAAAGACCGAGAGCTACTACGTGGACTCTGCGGGCTCGTCGCCCTGGGTCTCGCCGGCCGCAGGCTCCGGAGCTGCCTCTGGAGCGTTGTCCGGGCTCTCCTCCGCAGCGGGCTCGGGAGCCTCCTCGACGGGCTGCTCCGCGGCCGCGATGTCCTCTGCCGGTTGCTCGGCAACTGCGGTCTCCGTAGCAGGCTGCTCCGCGACAGCGGTCTCGGCCGGAGGCTGCGGTGCCGCCTCGGGAGCACCCTCGGACGGGAGCTCGCGCGAGGCCGACGGACCGGGCGCGGCGGTGGCGGGGGGTGCTATGACCGGGGTGCCGGGACCGACTTTGAAGATCCGGAAACGGAGGACGCCGTCGGCGATCTTGAGGTTGTGGTCGAGCTGCTCGAGCAGCTCGGTCGGCGCCTCGAAGCGAAACCAGCGATAGTCCGCCTCGTTGCGCTGGGCGATCTCGTAGGCCAGCTTGCGCAGGCCCCACTCTTTCTCGTGCTTCAGCGCACCGTCGGCCTCGATCTGGCGCTTGGCCTCTTTGGCGACAGCGTCGCGGGCCGGGGCGTCCTGCCCCGGGTCAAGCATCAAGACCAGCTCGTATTCGCGCATCGCGGTCGCCAAAGCGGCGTCGGACTATAGCCACACCGCTAGTGAGGGGCGAACTCCATAGAGCCGTCGTCTGGTGCTGATGGAGCGGGCGGAGGCGGAGGGGGCGCGGTTTCGGGAGTCGATGAGGGGGCAGTGGCTTCCGGAACGGGAGGAGAGCCCGCAGGCACTTCCGGCGGAGGGGCGGGCGGGCCCTGGCGTCGGGGCGGGGGGCCTTCCTTGCCCTTCGCGCTGCTCCGCTGGCCGGGACGACGCGCACGGCGATTCGTAGCCCTCAGCTCCGCAGCCTTCGGGCGGCGGAAACCCCCCCGCCCCGACGCCACCCGCCCGAGATTCAGCTGAAAACCGCCATCTCGCCGGGCCGACGCGTTTCCGGTGCGCTTTTTGTTGCCCTGACCTACAAAAGGCGTGCCGGAAGTTGGCCCCGCAGCGCTCCGAGCAGGAAGCGGAGCCGCCTGTACCCGCGGCAGCCCCACGTCGGCAGGCAACGGCGGCGGCTCGGGCGGTTTCAGCAACGCCGGAAGCAGCTGCAACGCCACCAGCCCACCAACCACGATCGCAGCGGCCTTCCCCGCTGCCGCCCAGCGAATCCGAAGCCGCATACATCCTCTAAGCCTCCAGCCCGCGGAGTTCTCCCCCAAGCGCTCGAGTGGAGGGGGTCGGGTGCCCCTCTAAGCGGCTTGTACTTTTTCTGAAGAGCGGCTCGCGGACAGCCCAAACGTGTCTTCAGAAAAAGTTGAGCGTGAGGGGCACCCGACCCCCTCTAGACCACGCTCTCACGCAACTCCGCGATATCGCTCAGCTGCGCATCGACCCAATCCCCAGGATTCCGGGAATAGATGATCTCCTTCAGGTGCTGCGCCCGCAGCCGCCGCTCCTCGCCGTCCATGGTCAGCGCCCGGTAGATCGCGTCGGCCTGCTCTTGGATGTCGAAGGGGTTGACCGAGAGCACGCAGTCGGCCAGCTCCTCGTGCGAGCCGGTGTTCTCGGAGAGCATCAGCACCCCGTCGCGGGTATTGACGGCCGGCGCCTCCTTGGCGACCAGGTTCATCCCGTCGAAGATCGAGTTGACCATCAGCAGGTCGAAGTGCTTGTAGCGGGCGACTGCGTCGTGGAAGTTCTCGTAGATCTTGAGGTCGATCGGCATCCAGTCGGTGGTGCCGTGGCGGTGGTTGACGACCGCCACCAGCGCTTCGATCCGTTCCAGGTACTCGGCGTACTCGGGGACGTCCTGCCGCGAAGGCTGCAGGTGGGCGATGAAGGTCACCTTCTCGCGGAACTCCGGGTGCTGGGTGAGGAAGGTGTCGAAGCCGGTGAAGCCGCGCAGCACGTTCTTGGAGAGGTCGGCGCGGTCGACCCTGATGATCAGGTGCTCACGCCGCCGCTCCACCACCTCCCGCTCCGCCGCCGCCACCTCGGGCGACTCCGCCGCCCGCCGCAGGCGCTCGGCGTCGATCGAGAGCGGGTAGGCCCGGGCGATCGTCTGCCCGCCAGCGTGCCGCACCAGGCAGCGGTCGTAGTCGACCTCGACCTCGAGCAGTTCGTCGCAGCAGCGCAGGAAGTTGATGCAGTAGGAGTGGGTGTGGAAGCCGATGATGTCGTTGGCGAGCATGCCGCGGAAGATCGCCTCGCGGATGCGGCCCGGCAGGATGCGCCAGCTGTCGGGCTGGGACCAGGGAATGTGGACGAAGTGGTGCAGGAAGGCGTCCGGCCGCGCCGCACGGATCATCGCGGGGGCGGTGTAGAGGTGGTAGTCGTGCAGCATCACCAGCGGCCGCTCGCGGTTCTCGATCTGGCCCAGCACGGCGTGGGCGATGTCGTGGTTGACCGCCTGGTAGCCGTAGTCCCAGGCGTCCAGCTCCTCCTGGCGCACGTCGGGCGCGTTGGAGAGGTCCCAGAGGTAGTGCTGGATGAACCAGAGGATCGGGTTGGCGATCACGTTGTAGAAGCGGTCGTAAGCCTCGGGGTCGCTGCCAACCATCAGCACGCGGTAGTCGATCCCGTCGATCGACAGCTCCACCGGCCCCCCCCTTTCTTCGGAGACGGCGACGTCCTCGTCGGTCATCGCCGAGGCGATCCAGAGCGCCTCGCGGTGGGAGACCAGGCCCGAGAGCGCCGTCACCAGCCCACCGCCGCCGCGCCGCACGGTGCGCTCGCCGGCCTCGTCGCGCTCGAATTGCGCAGGGCCGCGATTGGAGACGATGATCAGGGGGTCGCCACCATCAGCCACACGTTCACCCTACCCGCAGCACTTCGAGCTTCCACAGCGATGCGCGGATCTAGGCGTCGAGTTCGCCGAGCAGCTCGAGCCAGTCGCGCAGCAGGCGCGGCGAGAGGAACTCGCGACGGGCGTGTTCCTTGCCGTTGCGCCCGAGCCGCTTGCCCAGCTCCGGGTCGGCGAGGATCTCGACGCAGCGCTGGGCGCACTCCTGTGGCGAGTCGACCAGGTAGCCGCTCTCACCGTCCTCGATCTGAAGCGGGATGCCGCCGACGTTGCCGGCCACGGTCGGGCGGCCCTTCCAAAGCGCCTCGGTGACGGTCAGCCCGAACCCCTCGCGGATCGACTTCTGCAGGCAGACGTCGGATTGCGACTGGAAGGCGTTGACCTCGATTGCGCCGACGTTGTTGAGGTTGTTGAGGATCTTGATGTCCGGGTCGCCGTCGGCGTACTCGACCGTCTCCTGGAAGAACTCCCAGCCCTCCGGGTCGTCGGTCGCCATCGAGCCGACCAGCGCCAGCTGCACCTCGGGCAGCTCGGCGGTGACCTGCCGGTAGGCGTCGATCACGCCGATCGGGTCCTTCCAGGGGTCGAAGCGGGAGACCTGGGTGATCAGCGGCCGGTCGACGTCGATCCCGAACTGGTGGCAGACGAAGGCCGCGTCGTCGGGCGAGAAAGCCATGTTCTTCGGTGAGAGCGGGTCGATCGCCGGCGGCACGATGCGGACGCCGTCGTGCCCGTCGATGCCGTCCGGGACGTATGAGGGCATGTGCCAGACCGTCGCGTCGTACTCCTCGATCAGCGGCTGCAGGCGGGCGATTGGCGCCGGGTTGGGCTCGGAGAGGTCGATGTGGCAGCGCCAGATCCAGTTGCGGCCCTTCTCGGGGGCGCCGAGCCGCAAGCCGATCGGCTGCGGGTCGTGGACGATGATCGTGTCCCACTCGCCGTGCAGATCCTTGGCGTTCATCGCGTTGATCTCGTCGAACAGCGCCCACTGCTCGTCGCTCAGCGTCTGCTCGGCGCCCTGCAGAGAGTTGTGCAGGAGCTTCGTCGCGTTGTAGAACTCTTCCTTGCCGAAGATCACGTGCCAGTGGGCGTCGAGGCCGGCGTCGCGCATCAGCGGCACGATCGTGTAGAGGATCTCCGAGACGCCGCCGCCGAACGCGGTTGCGCTGACGTGCAGCACCCTGTGTCCCTGCAGCGGCTCGGCCAGCGCCCGGATGCGCTCGCTCAGCTCCTTGCCGGCGATGTGGGTGTAGTCGCTGAGCGACTTCTGACCGAGGGCAACTTCTTGAAGCACCGGCGGATTTCTACAGGCCGCGTCGGTTAGTCGGAGTGCTCCTCAGCTCTCGTCGAAGGATTGTGCCGGTATAGGCGGCACAATCCTTCGAGTTCAGCCATCGGAGGCGCCGTCCGGTCGCTCGCCGAGCACTACGCCGACGTCCTCCCTCTCGCCGTCCTCGCGCAGGACCTCTAGGGTCACCCTCTCGCCCGGCCGGAAGGAGGCGATGTGGCGAGCGAGGTCGTCCGGGCGGATCACCTCGCGACCGTCGACGGCGAGGATCGTGTCGCCGCCGACGCGGTAGGGGACCCCCTGGAAGCGCAGTTTGTCGTCGCCGCCCTCCAGGCCGGCCCGCTCGGCCGGCCCGTCGGCCACCACTTCGGCGACGAGGCCGCCGTAGTCGGCGTCGAGTCCGAGCCGCTCGGCGAGCTGCGGATAGAGGGCCTGGCTGGAGACGCCGATGTAGGCATACTCGACCGTCCCGTCGCGCTTCAGCTGGGCGATCGAGCGCCTTATCGAGGAGATCGGGACCGCGAAGCCGACCCCATCGTTAGCGCCCGAGCTGGTCTCGATCTGCTGGTTGATGCCGATCACGCGGGCGGCGGCGTCGAGCAGCGGCCCGCCGGAGTTTCCCGGGTTGATCGAAGCATCGGTCTGGATCGCGCCCTCGATCTGGAACTGGGTCAGGGAGCGCACCGAGCGGTCGGTGGCCGAGACGATGCCGATCGAAAGCGATTGCTGCTCGCCGAAGGGACTGCCGATCGCCGCCACGGGCTGGCCGACGACCAGCTCGCTGTCGTCGCCGAGCTCGAGCGGGTGCAGCTCGAAGCCGTTCGGCTCAACCTCGAGCAGAGCGACGTCGGCGAAGGGATCGAAGCCGACGACCTCGGCCGGCAGCACGTTGCGGTCCGGGAACTCGACGAAGACCGAATCGGCCTCCTCGCGGTCGCCGCCTTCGCCGTCGGTGACCACGTGGGCGTTGGTGACGATCCGGCCCTCCATGTCGAGCACGAAGCCGGAGCCTTCGGCGCCTCCCCCGTTGAAGATCGAACGGATCGTGACCACGCCGGGCGAAGCCTCGCGGTAGACCTCGGCCGCGTCGAACTCCCCGTCCGCCGCCTGCACCACCACCTCGGTCGTCGTCCTCACGTCCTGGGGGGCGCTGGCGGCCGAGCCGCCACCGTCCTCACCTCCGCAGCCAGCGAGCAGGGCCGCCAGGAAGAGGGCAAGAGCTGCGGCTCGACGCCTCACGCGCCCACTTTCGCGGAGATGGGAGGGCCGTTCGTGGTCGTCGCGTCGCGGGCCGGCGGCAGGTCGAGCGTGAAGGCCGTGAACCGCCTGCTCGAGGAGATCGCCATGCTGCCCTCCATCCGCTGGGCGACCTCGCTGGCGATCGCCAGGCCAAGCCCGGAGCCGCCGGCGGAGTCGGCCGTGAAAAAGCGCTCGAAGAGGCGCTTCTGGACGCGTTGCGGGATACCGGCGCCGTCGTCGGAGACGGTCAGCTCGGCGCGGCGGTTGACGAAGTAGGTGGTCACGGTCACGCTGGCCCCCTCCGGGGTGTGGGTGAGGGCGTTATCGAGCAGGATACGGATGATCTGCCGCACCCGTTCGGGGTCCGCGAAGGCGATCACGGGCCGGGCCGGTGTGCGCAGCTCGAGCCGCGAGTTGCGGTGGTCGGCCCAGGGACCGAACTCGCGCGCCACCTCGCGGGCCAGCGAGCTGAGGTCGACGTTGCCGATATCCAGTTCGACCCCGCCGGCGTCGAGCTGCGAGAGGTTGAGGAGGTCGGTGGTGAGCTTGGTGAGGCGCTCGATCTGCTGGCGCATCGTCCGCACGAACTCGGCTCGCTCCTCGGGGCTGGGCTCCTCCTCTTCGAGCAGCTCGACGAAGCCGCCGAGACTGAAGATCGGCGTGCGCAGCTCATGCGAGGCGTTGGCGATGAACTGTTTGCGCGCGTTGTCAAGCTCGGCGAGACGGCGCTGCATCTCGTTGAAGGTGCGGGCGAGCTGGCCGAGCTGGCCCGAGTAATCGACCGGGATCTGGGTCGCAAAGTCCCCGTCGGCGACTTTGCGAGCGGCCTCGTCGATCCGCTTGACGCGGGCAGCTACGAGCTTTGCGAAGTAGAAACCAATGCTGAGCGACAGCAGCAGGGCTACCAGCCCGCCGATCAGGATCGAGTCGGCGACGTCCGAGTGGCCGCCGATCGGGACGACCCAGATGTAGACGATGATCGACGTGCCCGCCCCGATCGCCAGCGAGACCGTCGTGATCATGCTCCCGATCGGGGTGAGGCGGAGCCTCCTCATTCCCGGAAGCGGTAGCCGACGCCTCTCACCGTGAACAGGTACTCGGGCTGCTTGGGATCGCGCTCGAGCTTCTCGCGGAGGTGGCGGATGTGGACGTCGATGGTGCGCGGGTCACGGTACTCGGAGTCTCCCCAGACGTGCTCCAGCAGCGTCTCCCTGCTGAGCACTCGCCCTGGCGAGCGGGCGAGCGCGCTGAGGATCTCGAACTCTACGTAGGTGACTCCGACCTCCCCGCCCTGCAAGGTCACCATGCGCCGGCCCGGATCGATCCGCAGTTCGCCGTGATCGGTCGGCTCCTCCTCGGGCGGGCTTCCAACCATCCTCGAACGGCGCAGCGCCGCCTTGACGCGGCTGCGGAACTCGCGCATCGAGAAGGGCTTGGTGATGTAGTCGTCGGCGCCCACCTCGAGGCCGGCGACCTTGTCTGTCTCGCTGCCCTTCGCGGTCAGCATGATGATCGGCACCTGGCTGCGGCGGCGCAGCTGCCGGCAGACCTCGACGCCGTCGAGCTTGGGAAGCATCAGGTCGAGGATGACCAGGTCGAAGCGGGTCTCTCCGAAGCGCTCGAGCGCTTCGCGCCCGTCCAGCGCCGAGATCACCTGATAGCCGTCTTTGCGGAGTGGGTAGCTGAGCAGGGTCTGGACTGACCGCTCGTCGTCGACGAGCAGTATCCGTGTAGACCCGTTCGGCATAGGAGGAAGGGTAATCGCCTGATTGGGGCAACTCCTCGCTCGGCGGCGTGGACGTATGTGCGAGTACCAAGTACTAAGGGTCCAGGGTATGGAGCCGATATGAGGCGCAGGATGCAGAAACGACAGCTGAAGAGACTGATCGAGACCGGTCATTACCGGCCCGAGCCGGAGGTGATCGCACAGGCGATGCTGGAGCGTCGCGGCGTGCGAGAGCTGCTGACCGGCGGCATGGCGCTCAGCGCAGCTGATCGAATCCAGTCGCCTCCAGAAGTCCCCCGTCAGGCAGCCTGACCTCGACCCCCTCACCCGCCAGGACCGGGCCGATCCGGGTGAGCGCGAGGCCGCTCTCCTTAACCGCCGCCTGGGCCTCGCCGAACCGCTCCGGAGGCAGGGCGGCGAGCAGCTCGTAGTCTTCGCCGCCGGAGACGGCAAGCTCCAGCGGGTCGCGCCCCGCTGCCGTCGCAACCTCGGCGACCCCTGTGGCGATCGGCAGGGCGGCGGCCTCGATGTGCAAAGCAACGCCGCTCGCCACGGCGACGTGACGCGCGTCGCCGCCCAACCCGTCGCTGAGGTCGATCATCGCCGTCGCCCCCGCCTCGGCCAGCGCCTGGCCGGCCTTCAGGTGCGGTTGAGGTTCGAGTTGTCTCGCGAGCAGCCGCACGAGTTCGTCGTTTTGGTCGCTATCCGACTCGAAAGGCGAACTCGCCTCCGCCCGAGCTTCTAACAGCAGGAGCCCGGCCGCGGCACCGCCGATCTCTCCCGTCAGTGCCAGGACGTCCCCGGGTTGGGCGCCCGCCCGGGTCACGAATCGCTCCGGCCCCGGCGCGTGGCCGACCACGGTGGTCGCCAGGGTCAGCCTCGGGGCGCGGGTCAGGTCGCCACCCGCGAGGTTCGTCCCGGTCGCCGCCGCCAGCTCGGCAAGTCCGTCGAGCAGCTCCAGGCAACCCTCCTCGTCGAGGTCTTCTGGGACGCCGAGGACGACGTAGGCCTCACCCGGCTCGGCGCCCATCGCCGCCAGGTCGGAAAGGGCGGTGGCGAGCGCCTTGCGGCCGATCTGGGCCAGGCTGCACCACTCGCGGCGGAAGTGGACGCCGTCGATCAGCGCGTCGACCGAGGTGGCGGTGGCGCCCCCCGGCACGGCGATCGCAGCGTCGTCGCCGCTGCCGAGCCGCAGCCGCGGGCCGCTAGCCGTCAGCCGTTCCCGCATGCGTGCCAGAAGCTCGAACTCGCCCATGCGGCCATTCTCACGCTTCCGGACACTGCGCGGGGCGGTGTCCTCAGTCGTCCGAATAGTGCTGCTCTTCGGCCTCCCTGCGTCCTTGCCCCGCGTGGTCCGGAACCGTGAGTTCCTCCGCCGTCACTATGGTGCGACGGCGTGGCAGACGGGCGACCACTCCTTCATCGGATCGGCGAGGCCGCTGCGCGGTTCGGGACGCGGCCGCCGCGCAGCAAGCGCGTCCGTCTCGCGATCCAGCTCGGGATCGCGGTCGTCGTCTTCGGCTTCCTAGTCCTCACCGTCGTCAACCAGTGGGCGGAGATCAAGGACGAGGGCGTCCATTTCCACCTCGTCTGGCTGATCCCGGCCTTCGTCGTCCTGCCCCTCTTCTACGCGCTCAGCGCGCTGGGCTGGGATTTGATCCTGCGCTTCCTCGGCTACCGGATCGGGCTCGGGCGGGCGCAGGTCGCCTGGGGCCAGCCGCTGCTCGCCCGCTACGTGCCCGGCAGCGTCCTCTACGTACTGGGGCGGGTGCTGCTCTCCGAGCGGGCAGGCGTACCGCGGCGGATCACGATCGCCAGCATCGTCTACGAACAGGCGATCTCCGCCACCTCGGCGATCGCCGTCGCCGCCTACTTCATCATCAGCCACCCCGACCTCGATCACGAGCCGCTGCGCTGGGCCGTGCTGCTCGTCATCCCGGCGCTGGTTGCGCTGCTCAGCCCGCCCGTCTTCCGCCCGCTCGCCGACCGCGCCCTGCGGGCGTTCGGCCGCGAAGCGCTGCCGGCGGTGATCTCGCTGCGCGGCGTGCTCGTCCTGCTCGCCTTCTACGCGCTCAACTGGGGGGTGATCTCGGTCGGCGTCTACTGCGTCGCCCGCTCGGTCAGCACGATCCCGCTCGATCAGGTGCTCACGGTCGGCTCGGCGCAGGCCGTCGGCTACGTGGCCGCACTGGTCACGCTCGTCGCCCCGGCGGGGTTGGGGATCCGCGACGCGGCCTTCGCCTGGGCGGTGAAGGGAGCGGTCCCCGGCAAGAGCTTCGCCGTCGGCTCGCTGATCGCGATCGCGGTGCGCGGTGTGCTGACCGTGGTCGAGCTGCTCTACGTCGGCGCCGTCACTGCGCTCGGCAAACGCGAGGGTTGGTCGATTCCGACCGGCGTGCTGCATCCGTCGCCGGAGGAGGAGAAGGAGGCCGAGCAGCCGCCACCGGCGCGGTCCCCCGAGATTCTCTGAGGTGAGGGAGAGGCGGGGATGTCTCCCGCGCGGACAAGTGCCGAGCTACATTAGCTCGGCACTTTGAGTATCCGCCCGTTCGGGAGACATCCCCGCCTCCCATCCGGGCCTTTGAGGTCCCGCGGCGAGCTGCACCAGTGGGGCACTCGACCCGGCAGCGCTCCTGAGAGCACCGCAGCCGATATTTGCCCCACCCCAGTGTGGTGAAAGTCGGCTGCGCGGTCAGAGGGGGATGCGGGCGCCGAGCTGGTACGCCGTCAAGCTCAAGACGAGTATTTGCAGCGGCCGGTCGCGGGACAGGGCTGCTAGGGGTAGGGCCCAGATCAGGTACCAGGGGAGTAGCCAGGAGGTGGCCAGCAGTAGGCCGAGGGAGGCCCAGGCGGCGGCTCGGATCCAGTCGTTGCCTCGCCAGATCCAGGCGAGGAGATAGATGACGAGGACGCTGTATAGGACGAGCGCCGTGGCGCGGACCGCGTTCGGGTCGAGGCCGGTTAGGCGGGCTGCGGTGATCGGGATGCTCATGTGGCTGGTGCGGTTCTGGTTCTCGCCGGCGAGGCCGAAAGCACCGAGCCAGTCCCAGCCGAAGGCCGCGTAGGCGGCGACGGTGATCGCAACCGCGGCGAGCGCGGCGCCGAGGGCAAACCGGCCGACAGGCCTAAAAGCGAAACCCCGTTGGCCTCTGTGGGCCGTCGGCAGGCAGGCGCCTCGGGGCGCGACTTCCCGCCCCATTGGCGGCGAACCGTCGCGCCGTGCTGCGCCGAGTAGGGCGAAGGGAGCGACGACGACGGCGGAGGCCTTGATCGCGACGGCGGAGATCAACGCCGCGCCCCCGCTCGTGTCGCGCGCCGCCAGCATGGCGGCGACGCCGAGCATTGCGATCAGCATCGCCAGGCCGTCGTTGTGGGCGCCGCCGACGATGTGGACCAGGACGAGCGGGTTGAGGGCGACGAAGGCTGCGGCGCGTACCGGATCGAGCCCGCGGGTTGGGGCGAGGCGAGCGACCAGGGCCGCCAGTCCCAGCACCGAGGCGGCGGCCAACCCCTTCGGTGCGGCAACCGCGGCATCGACCGGCAGCCACGCGAGCGGGTAGGTCGCGAGCGTGAACAGCGGTCCGTAGGCGCTCGTCGCATCGATCCATTCGACCTCGGGGTAGACCGGGTCGGCAGGTGCCGCCGCCGGCGGGTGGGAGTAGGGGTCGAGCCCGTGCACCACGCCGAGCCGCGCGTAATCGACATAGCTGTAGACGTCGTGGGAGAGCAGGACGGGCGCCGTGGCGAAACCTGCGACGAAGAGGACGATCGCCGCCACGACCAGCCGCCGCCCGAGTCGCGGAGCCGTCGCAACCACGGACAGGTAGGCGGCGAAGCCTGCCCACATCAAGCCGTACGCCGCTCCCGGGCTCAGATCCACCCCCTCGCCCGAACGTGCCGCAGCTTAGAGGACACTATGGGTACCTAAGCTGCGGCACGTCGACCGACGGGCGCTTCGGTGGCGCTTACCCAGCGCCGACTCCGCCGGTTGCCGCGCCGCTCCCGCCGCCGCCCGAGGGGGCTGGGCTCGGCGAGGGAGCCGGGCTCGGCGTCGGTTCCTGGCCGGCGCCCGGTGCGTAGGCGTCGGGGTCGTAGCCGCCGGTCGCTTCTTTGCCTTTCTTCTCCCCTTCGCTTTCCTCTTCGTCCCCTTCTTCGGAACCTTCGTAGTACGAGTCGTCGCTGCTCGGGCCCGATTGCGTGTACTTGCCGTAGTACGGCGCCCAGCTGACCGCGGTCTCCGGTTCGGTGAATTCCTCGCACTCGACTTCGCCGTTCGCGTAGAGCGAGTTCCAGATCTGGGCCGGGAAGGTGCCGCCGAACACCGTCGTGCCGTGGACGCTGGTCATTTCGATCTCATTCGACTGCGGGTAGCCGACCCAGACCGCGGTCGCCAGGTTCGGCTGGTAGCCGGCGAACCAGGCGTCGGTGTAGTTGTCGGTCGTCCCCGTCTTGCCGGCCTGGCCGCCGCAGCCGGTGTAGGCGGCGGTGCCGGTGCCGCCGGTGATGTTGTCTCGCAGGAGCTGCGTCACCTCGTAGGCGACCGCTTCGGGGACGACCCGCTTCGGCTCGGTCTTCTCCGGCTGGTCGACGCGGCCGCTGGGGAAGACGACACGGCGGATCGCCACGGGATCGCGGCGGATTCCGCCGGCGGCGAGCGTGGCGTAGGCCGAGGCCATCTCCAGCGGCGAGACGCCGATCCGCAGGCCGCCGATCCCCTCGGCGGGGATGCCGTCGAGTTCGGTCACGATCCCCATCGACTTAGCGGTCTCGGCGACGTTCTCGGGCCCGACGTCGAGGTCGAGCTGGGCGAAGACGGTGTTGTCGGAGGCAACCGTCGCTTGCTGCAGGTTGATCGTCCCCTGGTAGCCCTCGTCGGCGGTCGCCACCTCCCAGTGGCCCCATTCGGGCAGGTCGAGGCTGAGCGGCATCGAGGTGTAGTAGGTCGAATAGGGGTCGATCCCCTGCTTCAGCGCCGTGGTCAATACAAAGGTCTTGAAGGTAGAGCCGGGCTGCCGGTGGCCCTGGGCGGCCAGGTTGAACTGGCTGTCCTCGTAGTTGGAGCTGGAGACCATCGCCTCGATGTGGCCGTTGCCGGGGTCGATCGCGACCAGCGCGGCAGCCGGGTCTTCGGGGTAGGGGAGGGCGGAGCGCATCGCTTCCAGGCCCACTTCCTGCAGGTCGGGGTCGACCGTCGTGTAGACGCGCAGGCCGCCCTTGCGCACCGTGTTGACCCCGTACTTCTCAATCAGCTTGTCCTCGACGTAGTCGAAGAAGTAGGGCTGGCGCTGGACGAAGTAGGTGTCGGAGAGATCGATGCCGAGCCCGCGCTGCTGCCCCTCGCGCGCCCGTTCGCGGGTGATGTAGCCGAGCTTCGCCATCCGCGAGAGGACGTCGTTGCGGCGCTCGCGGGCCCCCTCGGGGTTGAGGATCGGATTGTAGTCGGAGGGAGCCTGCGGCAGGCCGGCCAGCAGCGCCGCCTGCTCGAGCGTCAGCTTCCAGACCGGCCTGGAGAAGTAGATCCGCGAGGCGGCCTGGACGCCGACTGCGGTGGTGCCGTTGATCGTCCCGTAGGAGGCGCCGTTGAGGTACTTGCCGAGGATCGCGCGCTTGGAGAACTTCTTCTCGTACTCGAGCGCCAGCTGCGCCTCCTGGATCTTGCGCTCGAGGTTGCGCTTGGGGTCGGTGATGCAGAGGTTCCGCATCAGCTGCATCGTGATCGTCGAGCCGCCCTGGACGACCTCGCCCGCCTCGATGTTCTCGATCAGGGCGCGCAGGCCGCCCTCGTAGTCAATGCCGTCGTGCTCGAAGAAGCGCTCGTCCTCGATCGCCACGGTTGCGTACTCGAGGTCGGCCGGGACGCGATCTTTCGCCACCGGGGTGCGGGCCTCTTCGGAGGCGATGTAGCCGAGGCGTTCGCCGTCGCCGGCGATCAGGATCGAGTTGCCGCCGCGGTCGATCGGCTTGCAGTCGGAGAGGGGCGGTGCCTCAGCGGCAACGTCGATCACCCAGGAGGCAGCCGCGACCGCACCGACCGCGCAGGCGGCGAGGGCCCCCGCGACCACGAATGCCAGCTTGCTGCGGGCGCCCCCGCGGCGCCGGTGACGGCGTCGATTTCGCTGCGTCATGCGGAAAGCGTACTTCGGCGCCGGCCCCGGTCAGCCCTGCGTGTCGCCGGTCGAGTGGTTGTGCACGATCCCGTCCACGAGCATCTGGTTGGGAATGACGACCGTGCTGGCGTCGCCGGGGTCGACGTAGGTGTAGGAGAGCGTGATGTCGGTGACCCGTCCCTCGACCTCCTCGAAGGAGATCCGGTCGCCGATCCTGATCGGCTGCGAGATCGCCAGCTGCACGCCGGCGACCATGTTGCCGATCGTGTGCTGGGCGGCGAAGCCGATGATCGCGGCCAGGACCGCGGTCGAGGCGAGGATGCCGGTGGCGAGGCGCTGCAGCTCGGTGAACTGGGCCAGCGCAATGGCGACGAGGACGAGGAAGACGACGAGGACGGCGAGGCGGCGGAGGAAGCGGAGGCGGGTCCGGGTGGAGCGCGAGACCTGGGAGACTGCCGGCGTCATGGGTGGCAAATTAGCCGTAGAAGGAGCCGGGTGCCCCTCCCCGCTCAACTTTTTCGGTGATTCGTCGGGTGTCCTCCGCTGACCGCCTGGCGAAAAAGTACAAGCCGCGGGGAGGGGCACCCGGCTCCTTTTCCCTACTCCAATTGGGGGCCTGGCGCAGCGGTTATCGGGTTGTTCGTGGCTCTCAGCGCGCAGTTCACGCTGGCCGTGCCCGTGGCGATCGTCGACCCCTCGGCGATCGAAGATCCGAGCACGGGGGCGAGCGTGGTGCTGCAGTTGCTTGCGGCTCTGACGTTCATCGTGGTCCCCTTGGTGATCGCCTCGATGCGGGGTGCGAAGGGACGTGAGGCGCTGGCGCGACTCGGGGTGCGTTGGTTCGACCGCTCGGCCTGGAAGTGGATGGCGGCATCGGTCGGCGCCTATCTGGCCTTCGCCGCCATCTACGTGGCCATCGTCGGCGAACCCGAACAGGAGGACATCGCCGAGGCCTTCGGCGCCGTCCCCTTTCAGATCCTGCTGGTGGCGATCGCGGCGCCGATCAGCGAGGAGGTCTGCTTCCGCGGCATGCTCTTCGGCGGCCTGAGAGAGCGGTTGCCGCGCTGGGCCGCGGCGCTGATCAGCGCCGCCATCTTCGGCGCCCTGCACGCCATCACCGGCATCAGCGCCGTGCCGCCGCTGATCGCCTTCGGGCTGATCCTCGCCCTCCTCTACGAGAAGACCGGCTCGATCGTGCCGGGGACGCTGCTCCACGTGCTGAATAACTCGGTCGCGCTGGCCGTGCAGTAGCGAGGCCGGGGCAAAGAAACGACCCGCCAAGAGCGGGCCGAATCTGGGTGAAGGGGGAGCAACCCCCGAACGCCTGACAAGCTACTTCAGCATATCGGGGTTCCCCGATCAGTTGACACCCGAGAATGACATGAACGATACCAGTCGACATGGAAGAGCAAGTTGCGAAGGCTGGTCGTAGAGCGGCGCTACCCGCAGGCCGCATGACGATTGCACCTCGACCTAGCCTTCGCACTTACAACCCATGGCGGAGGGTGGGGGACTCGAACCCCATCCGGACAAGCGGCCGGACTCTCAGGTGTCAACTGATCGCCGATACCCATCGGCTTCACCCTCCGCTGGCCGGCGAACCTAACCGAGGATTTCGCCATTTCAAGCCATGTTTCACTCATTTCACAGGCAATTGACACTTGCGTCACAGAGCGGTCTCGTAGTGCCCCGCCGGGCTATCGGTAAGAATCCAGCCGATGAGCCGCCGCCTCGTTCCCGCACTTGTCCTCCTTGCCCTGATGGCAGTCCCGGTGAGCGCTGTGGCCGCCACGTCGAAGCCGCAGCCAACCAGACCGCCCGAGGCAACCGTGAAGATCCGGCCCATCAACCTCGACGGTGGCAAGGCGCGGATCCTCAGCACCGTGCGGGTGAAGGGCACGCTGAGTCCGTTCGCCCCCAAGCAGAAGGTGGCCGTCACCTTCTTCCGCAACGGCAAGCCGATCAAGCGCGCGAGGGTCAAGGTCAGCAAGGGCAAGGGCGGCGTTGGCTCCTTCGACGCGCGGATCAAGGTCCGCGGCGCCGGCAAGTACGCGGTCAGCGCCCGGCACGCGCCGACTGCGCTGCTCGGCGGTGATGGCACCGTGCGCAAGAGCTGGCGGGTCAGCTTCCCCTCCCTGCGCCAGGGCAAGTGCGGCCCGGTCGTGGTCGCCTTCAAGAAGGCGATGCGGAAGCTGGGCTACGTCGCCAACGACGGCAGCTGCTTCGGCGGCAAGACCGCCCGCGGCGTTCTCGCCTACCGCAAAGTGAACGGCATGGCGGCTAACTTCCACGCCGGCAAGGGCCTCCTCAAGCGCGCCTTCGCCGGCCGCGGCGGCTACGACGTGCGCCACCCCGGCGCCGGCCGCCACGTCGAGGTGCCGCTCGGCAAGCAGGTGCTCGTCTTCGCCAAGGGCGACGAGGCGACCGCGATCTACCCGATCTCCTCGGGCAAGTCCTCGACCCCCACCGTCACCGGCCACTTCGAGTTCATCAGGACCGAACCGGGCTACAACTCGCACGGCATGTACTACTCCTTCTACTTCTACGGCGGCTACGCCGTGCACGGCTACGAATCGGTCCCCGACTACCCCGCCAGCCACGGCTGCATCCGCACCTTCATCGCCGACCAGCCCGAGATCTACAACCGGATCGAGTTCGGCGAAGACATCTTCATCTGGTGAGCGGTGTGTGACGCGGCGCATATCCGCGTCCTCGGTCGCTCGCGTGCAGAGTACGCCACGCTCCCTGCGTCCTTGATCTGCTTGGTCACACCCCGCTCACATGACTGAGAAGACTTTGAAACTTGTCTTGGCTGTGGTGGCCGCCTACCACGTCGTCACCGGCGCGCTGGCGCTGGTCGCGCCGGACACCTTCTTCGAGGAGATCGGCAACTACGGGGTCGAGAACTCGCACTACGTGGGAGACGTCGGGGCGTTCCTCCTCGCCTTTGGGATCGCCCTGGGGATCGCCGTAGTACGACCGGCCTGGCGGGCGCCGCTGCTATGGCTGGGAGCACTCTGGTACGGCTTCCACGCGATCAACCACGCCTTCGACACGGGCGAGGCACGCAGTGAGGGCCGCGGCTGGGCCGACACGCTGCTGATCGCCTTCGGAGCGGTGGCGGCGGCTTGGCTGGCGCGGGTCTCGGAACGGATCGGAGCCCGGGAGTCTGCGATTCCTGATCCTGGCGGCGGAGCAGGCGGGCCACGGGAGGATCGCCGGTGAAGGTCTTCGTCGCGGGGGCGAGCGGGGCGATCGGCCGACCGCTGCTGCGGGCGCTGGTCGCCGCCGGACATGAGGTGTCGGGAACGACGCGGCGGCAGGAGCGCGCTGAGGAGATCCGCGCGGCGGGCGCAAAGGCGGTCGTCTGCGATGTCTTCGACCGAGCCGCGCTCGAGGCGGCGGTGGCGGAGGCCGCGCCAGAGGTCGTGGTCAACCAGCTGACCAGCCTGCCCGAGGACTTCAACCCGCGCACCCTGGACTACGGCCCGACGAACCGCGTGCGGCGGGAGGGTGGAGACAACCTGATGGAAGCTGCGCTCGAGGCCGGGGCCCGGCGCTACGTCACCCAGAGCATCGCCTTCCTCTACGCGCCCGAGGGCGACTGGGTCAAGGACGAGGAGGCGCGACCCTTCGAAGAGGCGCCGCCACCCTTCGATGAGGGCCAACGGGCGGTGCTCGCCCACGAGCGCCAGGTGCTGGGTACCGACGGGATCGAGGGCGTCGTCCTCCGCTACGGGCAGTTCTACGGCCCCGGCACCTACTACGCGCCGGGCGGCTCGATCGCGCGCCAGGTCTCGAAACGGATCTTCCCGATCGTCGGCCCCGGCACGGGCGTCTCCTCCTTCCTCCACGTCGAGGACGCGGCCAGCGCCACCGTCGCCGCGCTCTACCGAGGTGCCCCCGGCATCTACAACGTCGTCGACGACGATCCGGCGCCTGCCAGCGAGTGGCTGCCCTACTACGCGCAGGCGCTCGGCGCCAAGCCACCGCGCCGCGTCCCCATCTGGCTGACCCGTCTGGTCGGCGGCCCGATGGCGGTCCAGTTCACCGTCCACCTGCGCGGTGCCTCCAACGCCAAGGCCAAGCGCGAGCTCGGCTGGCAGCCCCGCTACCCGAGCTGGCGCCAGGGCTTCCGCGAGGCGCTGGGGTAGCGAACCGGCCGAGTCAGCACCCCCGATCGCACCATAGGATGCGCGGCGCGATGGCCGATCTCGATGCCGCCAAGCGCACCCTGCTCGCCGAGCTGCGCGAGCACTCGCTGATCCTCGGCGAGGTCACGCTGGCGAGCGGCGCGACGGCCCAGTACTACGTCGACGCCCGCCGGGCCTTGCTTCGGCCGGCCGGCTTCCGCGCCGCCGGCGAGCTGATCGCGGCGGCTGCCGTCGAGGCCGGCGCGACTGCCGTCGGCGGCCCCGCAACCGCGGCGATTCCTCCCGCCTGCGCCGCTCTAGCTGTACCTGAGGGTCAGGGCCTCATCGGCTTCTTCGTCCGCTCCGGGCGCAAGCAGCACGGCCTGCAGCGCTGGGTCGAGGGCCCGGTCGAGCCGGGCGCTCGAGTCCTCATGGTCGAGGACACCGTCACCACCGGCGGCTCGACCGTGAAGGCGATCGGCCGGGTCCGCGAGGAGGGTCTGGAGATCGCCGCGGTCTGCGCCGTCGTCGACCGCCTCGCGGGCGGCGGCGAGGCGATCGAGACAGCTGCCGGAACTCCTTACCGCGCCCTTGTCACGATCGACGAGCTGTACCCGGATCGTCCCGACCGGCTCTGACGGCCACCGCCCGGATACCCCTTGCTGATGGTCTCGTTTGCAGGGCCTTTCTGCGCTTTCTTGAGACAGAACCCTTTTCTACAAAAACTTCTCCTTGACAATAAAAAGGCTCTTGTTTACAGTTCCGTCACACCGTCTGTAGAAGGCGGCAGGGAACCACTACAGGGACATAAGCCGAGCTTTAGCCAGGGCCGCAAAGGGAAGCGGCAGGCAGAGGGGCTCACGGGACAAGGAGAGAGATTTGATGTTCTCGCCAATACGCAACCGCTTCGGGATTCCAGGCGTGATCTCCGTGATCGCCCTCGTCTTCGCCATGTTCGGCGGCGCCTACGCCGCCTCCAATGACTCGGGCAGCGCCGACGCCACCGCTTCGGCGAAGAAAGCCAAAAAAGGCCCGCGCGGGCCGAGGGGTCCGAAAGGGCCAGCCGGACCCGTTGGTCCTGCCGGGCCGCAAGGCGCCGCAGGCCCGCAGGGCGCAGCAGGCCCGCAGGGCCCTGCCGGCGCCAACGGCAAAGCCGGGACCAACGGGACCAACGGCACCAACGGCAAAAGCGTCGTAGTCGGGACCGAGGCCACCGCCACCGCCAACTGCGAAGGCCGCGGCGGCGCCACGGTCGAAGTCGAAGGGACCCCGGCCTCCAAGAAATTCGCCTGCAACGGCAAAGAAGGCTCTCCCTGGACCGCCGGCGGCACCCTGCCCCCGGGGGCGACCGAGACCGGGATCTGGCGAATGACGACCGTTACCGCCCCATTCGCAACCGAAGGGACCGCGCCGATCTCCTTCGCGATTCCGCTGGCCAGCGGGCTGCCGGACTCGCAGATCGTCGGCATCACGTCCTCGAGCAGCGCCGCCGACAAAGCAAAATGCGACAACGGCAGCGGCGAAGCGGCCAGCGGCGAAAACCCGGAGGCTGACAACGGCTTCCTCTGCCTCTTCGCCGCCCGGGGGGCCCCCGTGTTCCTGACGACGCGGAAACCCAGCTCCGCGATCGGCCCGCTCACGGGCACGCCGGGCACCTCAAAGGCGGGGACCATCGTCTACGCCTTCACCGCCAGTCCAGAAGAAGTCGTCGGCTCCTTCGCCGTGACCGGCTAGCAGATCCAAAAGGCCACCCCGGACGGTAACGCCGTCCGGGGTGAGCGCCCAGCCACCGACGACCAGACAGGCAATGGACCGAGAGCAGCAAGGGGAGAGCAGGATGAGAGCCACGGGGACGAGAGAGTCAGGCAGACGATCCATCGCATCCGCAGCACTTCTGGGGCTGGCGCTCTGTGCTCTCGCGTTCCTTGGCCCGGGACCCGGCAGCTCGACCGCCGAGGCGGCACCAGCCGAGATCTGGACGGCGTGCGATGGGGACCCCGCCGGTGAAGGCGACGTCACATGCGCAATCCCCCGCGGCATCGCGGCGAACCCCGAGAACGGACGCGTCTTCGTCGCGGATCAATCCAACCGTCGCATCGTCGAATACACGCCTCTGGGCGAATTCGTCAAGACCTGGGGGTGGGGGGTCGACGACGGCGCGGCAGAACTGCAGGTCTGCACCGAAGCTTCAGGCTGCCAGGCGGCGGTGGCGGGGGGCACGAACGCCGGACAGTTCAATGGAGTCCACGGTCTCGCGCTCGACAGCGAAGGGAACGTCTTCGCCAACGACAGAAACAACCGGCGGGTTCAGAAGTTCGATCCCAAAGGGGCCTTCTTGTTGATGTTCGGCGGCGGAGTCAACAAAACCACCGGCGCCGACGTCTGCACCCAGGCGGACCTGGACGGCGGCGAGGAATGCGGGGCCGGAACCACGGGCGGCGCACCGGGGGAATTCGGCGCCTGGCCCGTGGGCGACTTCGTCGCGATCGACGGCTCCGACGATGTCTACGTCGGCGACGTCAATCGCATCCAGCGCTTCGACGCCGAAGGCGTCTACCAGGACGAGTGCTCGGTGCCCGGTACCGTGCAGTCGCTGGACGTCGACTCCTCCGGAAATCTCTACGCCGCCTATGAAGGCCAGCTGGATGTGCGCAAGCTGGCCTTCGTCGCGGGCGGGGAATGCCAGGAGCTCTTGCGCTTCGAGATCCCCCAGCTGGGAAGCGCCGCTCCGGTTCCCACGGCGGTCGCCATCGACGCAGCCAATCACGTGTACGCCTTCGGGCCTCCGGGGGCAGGCGAAAATCTCATCGATCCGATCTTCAAGTTCCATCCGGCGGGCAACGTCGTCGAACAATTCGGCAAAGGCGAGTTCTCTGCCTCGACCGGCCTCGCCGCCAACCTTTGTCCCGGGAGTGAAGCGCCGGGCAATCTCTACGCTACCAACGCCAGCCTGAGCGACCCCTTCATCCGCGCCTACGGCACCCTCCCGATCGGCTGCTTCAAGGCGAGGACCCTGCCCGCCGAGCCGATCGGCGAAACCACCGCCACCCTGAACGGCGCGGTAAACCCCAAAGGCGAGGCGGTCACCGAATGCTTCTTCGAATGGGGCACGAGCACCGCCTACGGCCAGATCGCCCAGTGCGAGGACCCCGGCGCGGGGGAAATCGGCACCGGCAGCAACCCGGTCGCGGTCCACGCCGACATCGAAGGCCTGGAGAAAGCCACCGTCTACCACTTCCGCCTGCGGGCGGAGATCGGCGGCGAACTGGAGACCGGGCCCGACGAGCAGTTCAAAACGCTGGGACCGCCGCTGATCTCCGAAGAGCACGTCGTCGCCGCCACCCAGGACCAGGCCAAGGTGAGGGCGCTGGTCAACCCCGAAGGGCTCGCGACCGAATGCCACGTCCAGTACGGCCCCACGGAGGCCTACGGCCAGAGCACCTCCGGGGCAGCGGTCGGATCGGACCGCTCCGAGCACCCGCTGACGAGGCTGCTCGAGGGCCTCGAGCCCGGCACCACTTACCACTGGCGCCTTGCCTGCTCGAACTCCAGCGGGCCGGCCTTCGGCGCCGACCGCACCCTCGCCACCTACCGGCCCCACGCAGGCCCCGAGCCCTGCCCCAACGAGGCCCTCCGCGCCGGCTTCTCGGCCACCCTGCCCGACTGCCGGGCCTACGAGATTGTCTCCCCGGTGGACAAAAACGGGGGCGACATCGCCCTCGGCCGCGACGATGCCGGGTCCGCCGGCCTAGCTCAGGCCAACCTCGACGGCGGGAAGATCACCTACACCACGAAGGGGTCGCCCTCCTTCGGCGAGGACCCGCCGGTCAGCATCAACCTCAACCAATACGTCGCCGTTCGTGGCAGCGGCAGCTGGTCAAACGAGGCGATCCACCAGCCCTACCTGGGCGACCGGATCGGCGGCGCCGTGCCGGGCGTCTTCCGCGAATTCATGGCCTTCACGCCGGACCTCTGCAGCGCCTGGGTGCTCGATAGCCAGACGCCGCCGCTCAATCCCGACGGCCAGGAGGGCTACGCCAACCTGCTGCGGCGCGACAATTGCGGCGCGGCGGCGGGGGACTTCGAAACGCTGACCACGGCGCCGCCGCCGCCGGGCACCGGAGCCGGCTACGTCAGCCAAACCTCGGTCCAGGGCCACTCCGAGGACGGCGCCCACGCGCTCTTCGTCGCCACGGCGGCGCTCACCGAGGACGCCGCCGCGGGCGTCAACTTCCAGGTCTACGACCGCTTCGGGGGCGAGATCCACCTGGTCAGCGTGCTGCCCGACGGCAGCGCGCCCGACCCGTCCCCCGGCGACGGGACGGGCGTCGCCAACCCGGCCGCGGCGGCGGTGGGAAGCAGTTGGAACGGGAACCTCGAGAACGCCGTCTCGGCGGACGGCTCGGTCGCCTACTGGACGGCGGGTACGGCCCCCGTAAGCACGGGGCAGATCTACGTCCGCCTGCACCCCGAGCAGGGCATCGTCGCGGGCGAATGCGCCGAGCCGGACGCCGCCTGCACGGTCCCGGTCAGCGCCGGCGCCGGCGCCTTCTTCTGGGGGGCCACTCCCGACGGCTCCAAGGCCCTCTACTCCGAAGGCAACCTCGAAGCCGGCACGGCGGACCTCCACGTCTTCGAGCTGGCGAGCAAGACCTCGCAAACGATCGCCGAAGACGTGCGGGGAGTGGTGGGCGCGAGCGAGGACCTCTCGCGCGTCTACTTCGTCTCCGACACGGCGATAGCGGGCTCGGGGCCCAACAGCGAGGAGGAGGAAGCGCTCGCGGGCGAGCCCAACCTCTACCTGGCCCAGGGCGGGACCTTCGAGTTCATCGGGACCCTGGCCGAGGGAGACATGGGGGAGCACGATCCCGATGCCCCGGAGGAGTCAAAGATCTACAGCGTCGCCTCCCCCAGCACCTTCCTCCGTCCCACCCGCGCCACCCCCGACGGCTCCCGCCTCGCCTTCCAGTCCCGCGCGCCGCTGACCGGCTACGACAACACCGACAGCGAGAGCGGCAAGGCGGCGGTGGAGGTCTACCTCTACGAGGCCGGAGCGGGCGAGCTCGTCTGCGTCTCCTGCAACCCGAGCGGGGCGCGGCCGCAGACGCGGGAATGGGTCGAACCCTACGAGGCGCCCTACGACCCGGGCAGGCGCATCACCAAAGTCCCCGCGGCCGCCTGGATCGCGACCTGGCAGCAGCCCACGCACGCCTCCAACGTGCTCTCCGAGGACGGCAATCGCCTCTTCTTCAACTCCAACGACGCGCTGCTG
>Ga0190265_10000059_pt1 | contig 128368 bp, 90 predicted proteins | sample Popmic124T_FD_133135 | JGI IMG/M metagenome (GOLD analysis project Ga0190265, IMG submission 133135) | Populus adjacent soil microbial communities from riparian zone of Indian Creek, Utah, USA - 124 T | ecosystem: Environmental > Terrestrial > Soil > Riparian zone | place: USA: Utah... | reverse complement strand
GAGCGCGATCGCGCTCTGCTTGAACTCCCAGTCATAGCGCCGCCCATGGCGGCTCTTGTTGTTTTCCACGGTTCTGTCTTACTCCTTTCAGTAAGTGCAGTCCGCAAAAACGAAGCAACCTCACGAAAGAGGTGCAGGTGAAAGTTAAAGTGTAAGTGCAAGCGACCGAATCTGGAGGGCACGGATGACGCCGCAAGGCCCCGTCTAAAAGCGCATCGTTAACTGCGCGGCGATGGTGTGTCCGTATTCCTGCGGACTGGAATCCTCATGCTGGAGGCTATACTGCAACTTCAGTTGCGTGTGCGCCGTGAAGCGGTAGCCGACTGAGGAATCAATTCGCCACACCTCGCGGCCCCACGTCGCGCGATCACCTGCGCTATCGCGCACGGTGCCGAAAAGCTGCTGGTTGAAACGCAGTGCGCCAAAGAGCTGCGGCGTGATTTTGTATTTTGCCTCCAGGTAGTAGGCGAAGGTATCGACATCACCCACGGTCGGTATTTCGAAGCGCGTTTGGAAAAATTCAGCCCAAACCTGAAGATGGCGCCAGGCAAACGCGATGTCCTGTGCGATCACGATCTGCCGGTAGTCGTTCAGGCTGTGTCCTGGCGCGAGCGTGGGCTCTGCCTCGGGTCGCAGGTATGTGCCGGTGCTCGTGGAGGCGCCAAAGGTCCACATCTCATTGGGACGAAAACCGAGGCGACCGCTGAAGGTCGGGTGTTGCCACTGGGTTTCGGTCGCATCCCAGGCTTCAGGTCGCGAGGAAAGCGACGTATTTTTTAGCTCGGCCGCGTAATCGAATTTACCGATCCGGCCAAGGATGGCGCCACCGCTGGCATAGCTTGGCCCCCAGATCACTGGCTGGCGCATGTGCCTGTCGGAAAATTCGGCGCTGATGACGCCGCCCTTTCTCTGCACGTGCGCCCAATCCAGAAGGACGGTGCTCGATGGGGCAGCCACCGAGTCCCAGATGGCGGTGAGGTTCTCGTAGGGCAAAGGCGCAGTCACGAAAGGGTTGTCCCAGGAGTAGTGCCGCTCGACCCAGTTCCCCACCACGGTCGCGAATTTCCCGAGCTGGAAGCTGAAGCGTCCGTCTTGCCACGGAGAAACGCGCACCGCGTATTCGTCGAACCGTGCTTCCGCCTCGCCTTCAATCGGATCGAAGCCTCGATCGACGCGCCCTTGCACGAAAACATAAACCTGCGGGCCGAGCTGGGCGTCGAGGAACAAGCTGAGCCGCGGATTCAAAAGAGAATCGTTGTTCGTAAAGATGAGCGACGGCGCTGGCCCATCGAGATGATAGATCTCGAGGTCGAGCGTTCCTCTGAGCTGGGCGCGAACGCGATCATCAAAAGCAGTAATGGTAAGCGTCTCACCGAGCCGATCCAGAAAGTCGTCAATCGCCAGTGCTCGACCCACGAAGGCAAAAAAACAGAAACCGGCGACCCGGAGAGTCCTCATGCAAATTTCTTTGCGGTAACGGCAGGTTGTTTCGCCAGACGGAAGCGCACTTCGAACTCCGTCCAGTCTTCCTTCGAAGAGACTAATCTCAAATCGCCGCCGTGGAGGCGCGCCAGTTCCCGTGCCAGGTTCAACCCGAGACCGTGGCCGGGAACATCTTCTCCCATGGACCCACGATGGAAGCGCTCAAAAATATGTTCCCGCGCCGGCCGGGGAACGGAGTGGCCCGTGTTGCCGATGGTGAGGACCGCCCACTCGCCCTCCTCCCGGCACGAGATGCGAATGCGGCCCCCCGGACGATTATATTTTCGCGCGTTCTCGAGCAGGTTTTGCAGGATAAGGGCCACGTAATGCCGCTCACCGGCAATCTGAATGTCGCCACAATCGCTTTCCACCTCCACGTCCGCGCCATGCGGCAGTGCGCTCAGATCGTCCATTTGCGCCTCGAGCAGGTGCGACAGATCGACGGAAGTAAAGGTTATTTGGAGCCGGCCCGCGTCCATTTGTGAGAGCAGCAGCAAATCTTCGATGATGCTGGTGATTCGGAATGTCTGGTGAATGAGCGCCGCGACCTCCTCACGGCCCTCGGGGGTGAGATTTTCATGCTCGCGCAACTCCTCGAGTCCGGCGCGCAGGACCGTCACCGGGGTCTTGAGCTGATGGGATGTGTTAGCGGAAAATCGGGCGGATCTCTGCAGCTCTTTGCTGGTCTTCTCGAGCGCGGCTTCGGCGCGCTCCCTTTCCGCGCGATCTTTGGCCGATGCGCGCGCGAGTCTCGCCACGGGAACTGACAACCGGGCCGAGGCAAAATGGCTGACCCCAAATGCGGCCAGCAGCAAAAGCGCGCCGGCACCGAGGATTTGCCAGCGCAGTTGCCGCTGCCGCAGGAGCAAATCATTCAGCGGATAAATGCAGATCTCGTAAGCGGGCGGGAAAAGCGAATTCGGGTTGAGCCATTTGTAAAAGAGAAGATGCGGACCGCCATTCGTTTCGACACGGACACTCTTCTCCGCCTGATCCAGCGGCGTTATCGCCCGCGCCAGCTCGCGGCCCAGTAATGTCGCCTGCGCCGGATCCGCCGGAGCCGGCAAGTGCAGCCGGCCCTTCAACCAGATGCCACTCCTGATGTTCGCCGCGAGGCGACGGCGCCCGAGCTCGACCGGCTTGACTCCGACGACGATGGCCGCAATCGGTTGATTGGTCTCGCTGGAGATGATGGGCATCGCGATGACCTCATCGACTGTCTCGGCGCCATTACCGGCCCTGCGCCACAAGTAACCGATTTGCTGATCGCCTGGCGCTGTCTCGAGCGAGAGTTGAGATTCTTCCTCCGGCCGGAGTTCTCCTAGGTCCCTGGCATTTGGCGGTGTGATCACGGCGCCCCGGCCATCAAGGAAACGATAGAACGTCGCGTGCAGGGTAGGCGCCCCCGGCTCGCCGGCCTTCTCGTCCTTCCACTCCATCAGATCGCGCAATTCATCCTTCGCGTTCGGATACAAGAGATCGAGCGCGTTATCCTCGAGCGCGGCGTGGATGCGCGGTTTTTGCGCGAGCACGCGGCAGCGTTCCTCGAGTGCGGCCCGATGCATTTCCTGCACGTTGTGCAACGAGGCGAGCTCGGCTTGAAATTCACGCTCCAGCTCCCGCTCCGCATTTGCCGCCAGCTGCCGCTCCGCCAGGTAAAGGCCCAGGGCGGTGATGCCCGACACCACCAGCATCATTGCGGCGAGCAGCTTGATCCGAAACCCGAGGAGACCGGATCTCGCCGGCGCGGACCGCGTGCTCACGGGAAATTCACCCGGAGAGTGGAGCCGCTGGCCAGCTCTACCGGCCGCTCCAGTGTCGTCTTGCTGGTCAACCATGCCTTGAGCGTGTAACGGCCCGCCGGGAGACCACTCAATCGGAATCGGCCCTCGCCGTCGCTCATGACAAAATGCGGCGTATCGAGAACGAGAATCAGGGCGCGCATGTGCTCGTGAATGTCGCAACGAATCGTGACCAGGCCTGGCGCGTCAAAAACGACGGATGGAATCGGAGTCTCGTCCGGCCGATAACGCCCGAGATCGAAACGCTTCGGCGGCGAGAAGGAAAAGATATTGTGATAGGTATCATCAAGGTTCGGGAACAAAACTCTGGTTCCGGTCTGCACCGGCAGGAGCGCCGGCACAAAAGTGAGATCCTGCTGCAACATTTTCGCCTCCGCCGCGGAGCTTCGTCTTGAAAACGAGCCTTCGAGATAGATGACGGCGAGGGGCGGTTTTGGCGCGAGCACCCCGCCTTTCGTCACGATTTCGTAACGCTTGTTCACCACCGGCGCCGCGGACGTCCCAGCCAGTTCGACGCGGCCTTCGATCGTCGCCTGGGCGGAGGCAGGTTCCGCCGCCAACCCGATCATTGCCGTGCAGGCTACCAAACAGCGAAACTTCATGCGACGCAGGCTAACGAATTCAAGGACAAAGGTCGAGGCCGGGGCCGCCATCAAGTCGAAGGACGAATCGTGTAGCCGGCAAAACGCAAGGTGTGGATCAGCGGAGGAACCGCTCCCGCGTCCACTTTCTTGCGCAACCGCGTGATGAAAATCTCCACCGTGCGCGTGTCGTATTCGTGATCGCGGTGCCAGATCCGCTCGCAAAGTTCCGTCCGGGAAAAAATGCGGCCCGGCTCCTGCATGAGCACCTGGAGGACATCGAATTCACGCGGCGAGAGCGCAATGTTCCTGCCGGCGCGAGTGACGTGGCGGTGCTGCACATCCAACTGCAAATCGGCCACCTTCAAGAGATCGGCGGCCGTCGGCGTGGCTCCACGCCGCCCAATCGCGTCGACGCGCGCGATCAATTCATCCATCGAGAAAGGCTTCGAGAGATAGTCATCGGCGCCGGCCTTCAAACCCTTCACGCGATCTCCCACCTGGCCGCGCGCAGTCAGGATGAGCACGCGCGCGGGAGACTGTGCCTCCCGGAGCCGGGTGAGCACGGAGAACCCGTCGAGGCCGGGGAGATTCAAGTCGAGGACGACCAGATCGGGTGATTCGAGAAGCGCGGCCTGCAAGCCTTCCGCGCCATCATACCGCGCGCTCGGTTCATGATTGTGCCGCTTCAGCGCTTTGGTGATGTGTTGAGAGAGCTGGCGCTCGTCTTCTATGACCAGGACACGCATCTTCTCCGCTCGCAGCATCCTCTTATTTTGCAATAAGGACGGTGCGACTCAGGAACGCTTATTATGTAACAGAACTGTTACGTTCCTCCAAGGGCGGAGTCGGCGATGTGATTCTGGCGCGCTTTCTGGCGACGCCCGCAGGCTGCACCTGCACTTGCACTTTCACGTTAACTTACACTCTTCGCTGCCACAAAGACGTGCAGGTGAAAGTTAAAGTGTAGGTGCAAGTAATTGAGGGTCGATCACTCCGCCGCAGGTTACTGCCCCACCCGGTCGTAGACTTCAACCAGGCCGATGCCGGTGATGTTATTCTGCCCGGCCAGCAAAGCGGTGTAATGGCCCGGTGGCAGCGTCACCACAATGGCGGATTCGAGGTCATTTGTCGGCGCAAGACTCGCGGCGGCGATCTCCGCCATTTGCACGGGGTCATCCTGCCAATCGTTGTTCGCGGTCATCAGCGCTCCGTTGCTGTCGCGTAGTTCCAGCGTTGGATCGGCCAGCGCGTTCGGCACTCCCAGTGTGGTCAGACTGGGGCCAATGCCACGCACCACGATCCGGTCATTGCCGCTGCTTCCACCCAGCATGAACCCGGCGATCACGATGTTATCACCCGTGCTGATAAAGGCGCGCGTGCTTAGATTAGCGAGTTTCGAGTCAACTCCCTGGTTCAGGTCGTAGACTTCGACTAAGGCGACACCGGAAGCGTTGCCATTGCCGCGCACGATCGCCGTGTAGGCTCCGGGAGCCAGGATGACCACGATCGCGGACTCGAAGTTATTGGTGGGTGGAATGCCAGTGGCCTGAATTTCGGCCTGCTGATCTTCTCTCCAGTTGTCGTTCAGGATCGTGGCAAATCCACCCAGACCATTCAGCTCGAGCATCGGATCAGCGAGCACATCCGGGACACCGAAATCTGTTAACGAAGGTCCGATCGCCCGAATGAGGACACGCTTTGGCGTGGCCCCCGTGATGATGAAGCCACCAATTCCAACATTGTCACCGGTCTGCACTCGCATACGGGTCGAGAGGTTGATGGCTTTGGCCGATGGGCTCGGACTTGCACTCGGACTCGGACTTGCGCTCGGACTCGGGCTCGCGCTTGGACTGGGACTTGCGCTCGGACTTGGACTTGCGCTCGGACTCGGACTTACGCTCGGACTCGGACTTGCGCTTGGACTCGGACTCGGGCTTGCGCTCGGACTCGGGCTCGCGCTTGGACTCGGACTTGCGCTCGGACTTGGACTTGCGCTCGGACTCGGGCTTGCGCTCGGACTCGGGCTTGCGCTCGGACTCGGACTTGCGCTCGGACTTGGACTTGCACTCGGACTCGGACTCGGACTTGGGGTAGGTGTGGAAGTCCCGTTTGGCGTTAGCAGCACCGCGCGAATCTGGTGCGGCGAACCGATTCTGATGGCATCGACGGCAATCTGGCCCGAATCGTTGATCCCTGTGGCTACATAAAGTCGATAATTGGCGCCCGATTCATCGACCAACGTTGTCAGGTCCAGCATCTGGCCATCGCGATAAACAAACGGGATTTGATAGAGCGCGCCGCCTTCGTAGGGACGATAGGTGGTTCCGACAACGACGTCGTGGATGTTTACTCCGTAGGCCTCGCTTCGATCGCTCAGGAAGTCATTATCTCCGATCGCCCCGAGGTCGTGCATGGTCGTGCCGTCGTGAAGAAAAGCGTGCCGGCGATTGTCGGTGCCGATCGAAGACCAGCCCACAACGTGTCCGTTGTCGTTGATGAAGGTCCCTGAACTGGTGTCTCCGGCAATGGTTCCTAGATCCCGCATCCCGTTGACCGCATCCCAAACGAAAGCGCGATGAGCTCCAAAGCCAGATCCGGGCTGTGAGTGCCCTGTGACCACGCTCGAATTATTGATGCTGAAGGCTTTTGCATACTGCCCCCCGAGAGTGCCGAGGTCTCGCATTCCATTTGTCGCATCCCAGATGAAAGCACGGGTATTCGAGGTGCTTAAACTTGGCCCGGAATGGCCCACCACTTCGCCCAAATTGTTTATCCCGTTCGCGCGCGCGTAATTGCCCCATCCCGGCAGAAAGCCAAGATCGGTCACCGTTCCGTTCCGAAAAAGGGCAGCGTGGCGAATGGAGCCGCCATTTACGGAATATTGTGAATCCCCGACCACGTCCCCGAGCCCGTTGATCCCCCAGCCCTGACTGGTGTCGCCGCCTGGGATTGTGCCAAGATCTTCCACCAGGCCATTGGTGAAGCGAGCCGCATGGTTGCTGGTGCCGGAATACGAATAGCCTGCCACCTGGCCCGCATTGTTGATTCCCGTCGGATGGCTGCTGACCACGCCGGTTTCAGGGTCGGTGTTGATGGTGCCGAGGTCCGTGAGACGATAGGTCTGCGCCTGCGCGTTCGTTAGGGCACTCGAAATAGTGATACCGAGAATCGCGAGAAATAATACGCTCTGAATTCGGGTTGAGATAAATTTGCTTCGTTTCATAAAGATACGGCCTCTTATTAAGACTCTTCGGCCAAGCGATGCCTTCTGAACGAACTGAAAAGTAACAGCGCTGTTACTTTCCCCCGGCGAGCCCGACCAAGCGAAAAGCATACTCGCCCACAACAGAGAATCGCGACGCCCGACGGCTTTGGCCGTGAAAAACCAAACGGGGGCAACGTCGACAGCACTGCGCCATAAGTAACAACGCCGTTACCTTTCCTGGGTAGAACTTCCGGTCTGTGTTCGTAGCGTTGGATTCCCAGCGAATCCTTCACCATTTCGCTGGCGGAAAGAATGGAAGCGTCGGCGTGGGTTGATTGAGGCCTTTCCTTGCGAAAGACCTCGGCGATCCCGCAGCGGCTTACATTCGCCCGGCCTCTTAGGCGCGAATAAACGGTGTATGCGTCAGGTTGATCTTGATTTCACTATCTCCAAAGCCGACCCCTAGCTGCGATCCCATGCGCATACTTGTGGTCGAAGACGAAGTCAGACTCTCGCGGCACATCTCTTCCGCTCTCACGGAAGCGGGCCACGATCCGGTCATCATTCACGATGGGGAAACCGCCCTGGGGCAAATTGAGGCGGAACCCTTCGATCTCGTGGTGCTCGATATCGGTCTGCCGGGCATGGATGGATTCGAAGTCCTGCGCCGGCTCCGCGCCAAGAAAATGGCGCACCGCGTCCTGATCCTGACGGCGCGCGGGGAGTTAAACGATCGGATCAACGGCCTGCAGCTCGGAGCCGACGATTATCTGGCCAAGCCTTTCGCGATGCAGGAATTGTTGGCGCGGGTCCGCGCGCTGGGACGCCGGTATGCCGAGGAGCCGAAAGTAACGCTCCGCGTGGCCGACCTCACTCTGAATCTGGTCAACCAGGAGGTGCATCGCGGCGGAGATTCCATTGAGCTTTCCGCGCGCGAGCTGACTTTGCTAAAAGTGCTCATGCGCGAGCCTGGCCGTATCTTTACCCGGATCGAGTTATGCGAGCGCGTCTGGGAGCGTGAGCATGAATACGACACGAAGCTCGTCGAAGTTTTCGTGGGCCGGTTGAGAAAAAAAATTGGCACACCGCTGCTCATTCATACCGTACGGCACTCGGGATACACCATCCGGGATCCGGAATGAAACGATGGCCCCTGCGCTGGAAGCTTGCATTTTATGCCGCTTTGCTTGGGGTCGTGGCAACAATCGCGGGCGCCGCGACCACATGGACGGTCATGCGCCATGCCGAGATCGCGGCTTTCGACCGGCGTTTGGCCCTTGATGCGGAGGAACTCTTCAGAGACTTGGAAAACTTCGAGGGCGGTCTCACTCAAAATCGGCTGGCTTTCCACGAGAAATTTGTCCCTTTGGCCCTCCGCGGACGCCTAATTGAAATACACGGACCCGGCGGCGAGTTGCTTTACCGCTCGCCGAACGTTCGCGCGCCGGGGTTGGCTGTGGCCGGCCTCGCGAATTTTCCTTCCCGGACCATTGATGGGCGGAGCGTGCGCGTCGCCTCCTTTACGTGGCATGGCCTGACGGCGCACATCGGCGCCGACATGAAGGAAATCAACCAGAACGCCAGGAACATCTTGATGGGAATGGTCGCGGCCATCCCAACTGTTCTCCTGGTAGTTGGGATTGGCTCCAGGTGGGTGGCGCGCCAGGGCCTCGCGCCAGTCGAGGCCATTCGCCGGGCGGCGTCTCGCATTTCCGTGCACAATCTCGATCAGCGCCTCCCGGTTCCGCCGTCCGCGGATGAAATTGCGGGACTGATCGAAGTGGTAAACGCGACCTTTGACAGGTTGCAGAGCAGCTTCGAGCAATCGGTGCGCTTTTCCGCCGAAGCCTCGCATCATCTGAAAACACCGATCTCGGTCCTGCGCGCGGGCATCGAGGAAATCCTGACCGATCCCGAGACGCCCGAAAAACAGGAGAAGCGGGCCGAGAGCCTGCTCCAGCAAGTTCATCATCTCACTTCGATCGCGGAAGACCTTCTCCTGCTCGCGCGGGCTGACGCCGGGCGGGTCGATTTGCAGCGCGAAGAATTTGATCTCAGCGAGCTGCTCGAGGGCGTCTGCGACGATCTGCGCGCGCTGGCCGAGCCGCACCAGTTGAGTGTCGAAGCCAAGTTGCCGCCGCATTTGCCGATCCTGGCGGACCGGCGCGCGGTTGGTTTGATCATCCAAAATCTGGTCGAAAATGCGATCAAGTACAATGAGCCCGAAGGTTGCATCTGCATTGATGCGCGCGCAACGAATGGCCAGGCTGAGGTGACGGTGAAAAACAATGGCGAGCCGATTCCTCTCGAGCGTGCCCCTCACATCTTCGAGCGCTTTTATCGGGCGCGAACGGATGGGCGCATATCCGGCCATGGCCTCGGATTGAGCATCGCCAGCGAACTGACCAAGGCCCACGGCGGCGAACTCGATTTGGTCCGCTCCGACGGCGAGTGGACCGAATTTCGCCTGCGCCTGCCCCGCCCCGACGCGCCCAGCGCCGGCCAGGCGAGCGCCATTCCTCCGAAGGTTTGAAACGTCACGGCTGCATCGTAAGCTGTGAATCAGATGACCCTCACCACGATCCTTGTCCCGACCGATTTCTCCCCGGATTCACTCACGGCGCTCGGTTACGCGGCGGCACTCGCGAAAAAATCTGGTGGCAACCTGCATGTCGTCCATGTGAGCGAAGTTGATTTCGCAGCTCCTGGCCCCGCCGTCCCTGGCAGACCCTCCCAGCTCTCCGACACCCAGGTCAAAGAGCGGCTCGAAGCGATGACTGGCGGGCCAATCGCTGCCGCTATTCACGGGCGGACCGGACGCGCGTTCGACCAAATCTGTCGCTTCGCGCGCGAAATCGCGGCCGATCTGATCGTGATGTCCACTCACGGCCGCACTGGACTTAAACGCCTCTTTTTAGGGAGCAATGCGGAACGGGTCGTGCAGCACAGCGGGTCGCCGGTCCTTGTTGTTCGCCCGAGTAAGCGGGAATTGGTCGCTGCCGGGGAGCCGCTCCAGATCCAAACGATTCTGGTTCCAACCGACTTTTCCGCGTCGTCCATGGACGCGCTGAGCTATGCGGTGGAGTTTGCGCGCCAGTTCGGGGCGCGGCTGGTGTTGTTCCACAGTTTCAGCGTCCCGGAGTTCATCCCTACTGATCCTTACGGCTCGCAAAATGTCCGTCCGACTCCCGAAGAAGCGCGTTCCGCCGCCGAAGATCAGATGCGTGAGTTTGTGAAGGGGTTCGATTTCGGCGGAGTTGATTTCGAAACTCAGATAACCATGGGCCGGGCCGCCGAGGAGATTTGCGATTACGCCGAAAAACAAAAGGTCGATCTCATCATCACCTCCACGCATGGCCGAACGGGCCTGATGCACGTCCTGATCGGAAGCGTCGCCGAACACGTTGTGCGATACGCCCAGTCCCCCGTCTTGGTCGTGCCGGGCAAGCTTTAAGGACAGATCCAGATCGTGGCCGACGGCATCTGGGAATCTACAGGAGCAAACAGAGAGAACAGAGCCGGCTGGTCTTGCATCTCTGCGTCCTCCGTTTCCTCCTGTTAGATCTTCTCTGGGAGTTTCAGTCGGCCTTGGAGCCCCAGGTCGTTGTCCCGGTCGGTTTCCGCCCGTCGGATGCGCTGCTGGCGGATTTCGACCAGGACGGTCGCAGCGAAGTCGTCGTCACCCACTACGGATCCACTGCTATTTATTATTTGAAGCCGAACGCGGCGGGAGTGCTCGGCGCGCCCCAGATCATCAACCTCGGCAGCGCTCACGGCAACTCGGTCGCGGCCGACTTCGATAATGACGGATGGCTCGACCTCATGGTCGCCGCCGGAACCGCAGTCTTACTGCGCAACAATCACGCCGGGAGCTTCGCGGCGCCAGTCGGCACTCCAGTGCCGGCGGGCTTTATTGCCTCCGGCGACTGGGACCAGGATGGACTGGTGGACATCGTCGGAACGGATGGCGTGCGCAACCTCGCGCTCGTGGGCTGGAACCGCGGCGCTGGAAATTTCACTCACATCAGCTCGCTCCAGGCAGGCTATGAAACGGGACGGGCCGGCGCCGCCGATTTGGACGGCGACGGGCTTCCAGAAATCGTGGCGGGCAATGGACGAGCCCGATCGATCAGCGTTTTCACGAACCAAACCGGGGCCGCGCCACCGCCTACCCCCACACCGAATCCAAGTCCAACGCCGGCAGCTACTCCAACTCCCGTTGCTACTCCAACGCCAACCCCGGCTTCTACCCCAACTCCGCCTCCGGCGGGAACTCCGACTCCGACACCGATTTCAACGCCAACACCTGCGCCAACTGCGACCCCGGCTACGCCAACGCCAACGCCAACTCCAATCGGAACGCCCACTCCTTCGTCCCAACCCATCAACCTCTCGACCCGGATGTTCGTTCAGACCGGCGATAACGTCGGCATCGGCGGCTTTATCATTACGGGCAACACGCCAAAACGTGTCCTCATTCGGGCGGTTGGACCTTCCCTGGCAGACTTTGGCGTGCCCGATGTCCTGGCTGACCCGGTGCTCGAACTGCACGGCCCGGGCGCATTTGTCACCACCACGAACGACAACTGGAAAGAGGACCCGGTGCAAAGGGCGTTGATCGAGTCCACAGGCATCCCGCCCGCCAACGAGCTCGAATCAGCGATCGAAGCGAGGCTGGTTCCCGGGGCCTACACCGCAATCGTGCGAGGAAGCGGCGACACGTCCGGGGTCGCCTTGGTGGAAGTCTACGACCTCAGCCAGGGAGTCAGCTCGAAGCTGGCGAACCTGAGCACGCGCGCCTTTATCGGCACGGACAACAACATTGTAATCGCCGGCTTCATGCTGGGCGGCAGCAGCGGTCATGACAGGATCGTCGTGCGCGGCATTGGCCCTAGCCTCGCAGCGACGGGAGTGCCTAATGCGCTGGCAGATCCTACGTTGGAGCTGCGCGACAATAACGGAACGCTTCTCTTTGCGAATAACGATTGGCAGGATAACCCGGCGCAAGTCGTGGAATTGACTGCCGCGGGCCTCGCGCCCACAAACAGTCTCGAGTCTGGAATAGCGGTAACGCTTCCACCGGGCTCCTACACCGCTCTCCTCGCTGGACTGAACAACGGTACGGGCATTGGTCTTGTTGAAGTCTACGACCGGGGCGCGCCGTAATCGGAAACGCCCCTTCTTGTTTCCGCCCTGAAAGTGTGACGACTACTGCGAGTTCAGTGCTCATGCTGCCGGGTTATGGCAGCGATCACTTCCCCTGGAGTCCATCCGTTCCCGCGCCATAGCTTCACGATCCTGCCGTCGCGGCCAATAAGCGCTGTCGCCAGGCCGTGTGAAATCGTGCCACCCTCCGGCTGCACGAATACGGCGAAGCTTTGCGTCAGCTTGTCGATTTCAGCCGGCGCGCCGGTCGCGAACGTCCAGATTTGTGGGTCAGCTTTCTGTTGTTGTGCGTAACTCCGCAAAATCTCGGGCGTATCGAATTGCGGATCGAGCGTGATGCTGAGCAGACGCGTTTTTCCAGCTGCGCCTGCCTCCGATTTGATGGCCTGTTGCAGTTCTGAAAAATTGTTTGAGATGCGCGGGCAAAAAGTTGGGATCGGACAACGTGTGAAGATAAACGTGAGTAGAAATGGCTGGCCGCGAAATGTGTCGAGCGTGACCGGATCGCCGTTCTGATTGATGAGAGCAAAGGAGGGAACGACGTCGCCGTCCCGCAAACGCGCGGACGCTGTGGAGGAAACGCTCGCGGCAGGAGTCGGCTGGGCCACGCGGACTTCGCTCGCCGGGATTTTCTTCACCTGGTCGAGAAACAAATCTTTGTCCGTCACGGTCATCCGAAATGAGATGCCGTCGCCGATCTTCACCTCCGCGATCTCTTTTTCGTCCTTAACCGAGAACGGCATCGTCATCGACGGCATGAACCCTGGAATATCTTCATGTTCGATACTCACCGTGCTTTGGTCCGGGGCGAACCCGCGCACAATCCCACGGACCTGATAGGAACGCGCCGAGCTGTCCGCGGTTTTCGATCGATCGCAGGCGGCGATCGCGAGAGCGAGGCAAAGCAGTGTGGCGAGCCGGCCAAAAAACGCTTTTCGCATTCCGCAATTGAAATGGCGAACGGAAGGCGTCCAGAAAAATCGGAGCCGGTCTTGATCTTAATCAAGCACAAGGGGCGATCCCGGTGTAGGATGCACCTCAAGAAGCCCTCTTAACGCCAAGAACTGCGCAGTTCTTCGCAAAATACGCGGAGCAGTCAACCTGCACGAATGCGTTACTGGCTATGAAAGCCAAACAACACATGAAATCTATCAAAACGTACCTGTACGCGGCGCTCGGATGCGGCGCAATTCTCTCCTCCATCAACGGTTGCTCACGCGCGCCGGAAGCTCCGCCCAAAGCCGTCGTGGTCGAGGCCGACGACAAAATGCGCTTCGACGTGACCGCGTTCGAGGTGAAGCCCGGCCAGAAAGTTTCAATCACGCTTAAGAACGTCGGGACCACGCCGAAATTCTCGATGGGACACAACCTGGTCATGCTCGATAAGGGCGTGAACACCGGCAATGTAAATAAGTGGCTCGACGAGGCCTCGATGGCCGCGGCTACCGACTATGTCCCGAAGGGCTCGAAAGATGTGCTCGCGGCCACCAAGCTCCTCGGTCCGAATGAAACGGACACGATCACTTTCACCGCTCCCCGTGTTCCCGGCGAGTACCTCTACGTCTGCTCGTTTCCGGGCCATTACTCGCAAGGCACCAAGGGTTTCATGACGGTAAAGCCGTAAGCAGTCATGACTGAGGGGACTTCCATTATGAAAACATCACTTAAGCAACTCTTTGCGGTCGCAATGGCGCTCGCCGCTGTAACGACGTTCACCGGCTGCGGAAAACAGAGCGGGACCACGAAAGCCGATCGCACGGAAAACGCGCTATCCACTTATGTCGCGCCCGGGGAGAAGGACGAATACTACCTCTTTTACTCCGGCGGGCATTCCGGCCAGGTCTTCGTCGCCGGTATTCCCTCCATGCGCCACATCATCACTATTCCCGTCTTCGCTCCCTATCCGGCCAGCGGTTACGGTTTCGACGAGGAATCGAAAAAAATGATGGGCGATTTTACCTGGGGCGACGTGCATCACCCGGGGTTGTCCCAGACAAAGTCCAAATACGATGGCCGCTGGCTTTTCGTGAATGACAACGCCAACAACCGGATCGCCCGGATCGATCTGAGCGATTTCAAGACGCGCCAGATTCTCGGGCCGATCCCAAATTCCATCGGCAACCACGGCTCCTCCTTTATCACGGAAAACAGCGAATACATTTTGTGCGCGACCCGTTTTTCGACGCCGCTGCCGAAAGGCCGCGTGGCCGATCCGAAGGACTACGAGAAAGAGTTCAACGGCATGGTTAGCGGCATCAAAGTCGATCCGCAGACCGGCGAGATGAGTGTTGGCTGGCAGATTCTGACGCCGCCGTTCGATTGGGACCTGGGCTCGACCGGCAAAGGACCGAGCAGCGGCTGGGCCTTCTGGACCAGTTACAACACGGAAATGGCGCACGAAACCCTCGAGGTGAATTCGAGCCAGAAAGATCGGGACCTGGCGGCGGTGGTCAATTGGCGCGCGGCCGAGAAAGCCGTGGCCGATGGCCAGGCCACGTTGATGGATGGTGTGCCGATCATCGATCCGGCGAAGGTGCCGGGCGTCTTGTATTTCCTGGCGATCGGCAAATCGCCGCACGGGATGGACGTCGATCCGACCGGCAAATGGATTGTGGCGGGCGGAAAACTCCAGCCGAGCACGACGGTCATTAATTTCGAGAAGGTGCAAGCGGCCATCAACGCCAAGAATTTTGAAGGCGACATGCGCGGAGTGCCGATCATCAAATATGACGCCGTGATCGAAGGCGAAGTACCCGTCGGGCTCGGCCCGCTCCACACGCAGTATGACGGAAAAGGCTTCGCTTACACCTCAATGTTCATCGATTCGAACATCACGAAATGGAAGATGCCGCCCTGGAGCGATGAGGAGAAGAAGGATCTGAACAAGGTGGTGCTCGATAAGATGCCGACGCATTTCAGCACTGGCCATCTCGTAGTCGCGGGCAGCGACACGGTGGAACCGTATGGAAAATGGTGCGTGGCGATGAACAAACTCTCGGCCGGACGTCACATCAATGTGGGCCCCTCTCAACCGGAATCGAGCCAGCTCATCGACATCAGCGGCGACAAAATGAAAATGGTCGCGGAGGCTTTTACCGAGCCGGAGCCGCATTTCGCGCAAATCCTGAAGGTGAGTGAAATTGAGCCGAAGGAAGTCCTAGCGAAGGCGGACAACAAAAATCCGAACGCCGTCTGGGACAAAGAGTCGACGGGCGTAACGCGAACCGGCAATCAGGTCGTCGCCAAACTGACGGCGATCCGCAGCCGCTTCAATCCGGACCGGATCGAGGCGCAGGTCGGCGACGAACTCACGGTGCATGTCACCAACATCGAGCAAACCCGCGATATGATTCACGGTTTTGGCGTTATCGAACAGAACGTCAACCTGGTAATGGATCCGGGCGAAACCAAGACATTCAAGATCAAGCTGACCAAGGCCGGCGTCTTTCCGTTTTACTGCACGAACTTTTGCTCGGCGCTGCATCAGGAAATGCAGGGATATCTCGTGGTGCGCAACGCTGGCGATGCGCCGCCCGCGCCTGGCGCCGCCCCCGGTGGGAACGCACAGAAATAATAGTTGAGACGACGCGCGGAAGAGAGTCTTCCGCCTCCGTCGCTGGATCATCATGGCTCAAATATTCGCAGGGCTGCTTCGCCGGGAGTTTCGGTTTCTCCACAAACCGCTCAATTTTGTTTCGCGTTTGTTTCTCCTGGCGGCCGCCGTGGCGATCGCCGCCTCCTTCTTTTTTCCGCTCTGGAAAATGCACCTGGTGGCGCCGCAGTATTCCGACGGCCTCGATCTCTACATCTTCAGCTATAAGATCCAGGGCGGCGGCCTGAACGGCCAGCATCTGGTCGAGATCAACAATCTCAATCACTACATCGGCATGAAGCCGATCCAACAGGCCGATTTTCTCGAGATGCGCTGGATACCGTTCGTGTTCGGTCTCATCATCCTCCTGATCCTGCGTTCGATCGTCTTCGGCGAGATGAGCAACGTGGTCGATCTCTTTGCGCTCTACACCTACTTCGGGATTTTTTCGATCGGCTCGTTCTGGTACCGGCTTTACGAATACGGGCACAATCTCGACCCGATGGCGCCCATGCGGATCGAGCCGTTCACGCCCCTCCTCATTGGCGTGAAGCAAATCGCGAATTTTCGCGAATCCAGTTTCCCACAGGCAGGCGCCTATCTGCTCCTGCTCTCCGTCCTGCTCATCCTGCTCGCGGGCTGGTGGTCGCGAAAAGAGAAGGCGGCATGAGTAGAGATTCTTTTCCGGGGAGCGCACGCGCCTCGCGTGCGGGCGATGGCGCCCCCGCCATCGCGGCCTTTCCTTGCGATCGCTACCAGAACAAAAGCGTGTTGCGGCGGGGCGCCGCAACCAACACGCGAGGCGCGTGTGCTCCCCAGATTCTCCTGATCGCGCTTTGCCTAACGACTTCCTTGGGAGCAGCAACACTCCAGGAACGGATTGATGCGGCTGCGCCGGGCGACACGATTCGCATTGAAGCTGGAATTCATGCTGGCCCTGTCGCCATTCAAAAACCGCTCACGCTCGCTGGTGAAAAAGGCGCGGAAATCAGAGGCAACGGCTTTGGCAATGTCGTCACCATCAAAGCCGATGATGTGACGGTAACCGGATTGCGCATCACCGGCTCTGGCCTGCGCTTATCGGATGATGACGCCGCAATTTTCGTCACGGGCAACCGCGCCCGGATCGAGAACAACCTCATCGCTGACTCGCTCCACGGCATTTATCTCAAGAAAGTTTCGGGCGCGCAGATTCTTCGCAACCGGATCGAGGGAAAAACGGCGATCTCGCCGTCGACCGAGCCCGTGGAAAAAGGGCTTGGGCAAAGCTCGGAGAATTGCGACACGACCCTCGTTTCAAACCGCCGCGGCAACGGCATCCATCAATGGAATAGCGAGGGCAACACAATTATCGGGAACGAAATCAGCGAGGCGCGCGACGGCATTTACTTCTCGTTCACGAACAATTCGCGGGTCGAGGGCAACCTCATTCACCGCGTCCGCTACGGCCTGCACTACATGTATTCGGACAACAACGTTTTCCTCAACAACACCTTCACCGAAAATGCGGCCGGGGCGGCCATCATGTTCTCGAAGGAATTGGTCGTCCGCGGGAATCGTTTCATCAATAACCGCGGCCACCGCGCCTACGGACTCATTTTCCAGTCGTCCGACCGCAGCAAACTGGAACAAAACGAGATTACCTCGAACGCGGTCGGACTGTCGTTCAACCAATGCAACGACAACGAGATTACCGGCAACCGTGTCACGCAAAATTATATCGGCCTCCGTTTCGGCTCGAACTCCGGCGGCAATCGTTTCACCGAGAATGTTTTCACGCGCAATTTGCATCCGATCGAGACCGGGGGCTCGGATGTTTCCGGCAACAAATGGGCGGTGAACGGTGTCGGCAATTTTTGGGAGAGCGATCTTGGGGTCGATCTCGATCACGATGGGATCAACGATCTGCCGCATCGCGAGCTCGATTCATTTGGAATTTTGCGGCGCGACTTTCCCACGGTGGCGTTTCTCTCCGGGAGCCCCGCCTTGAAACTGTTGCGCTTCGCCAACGAGCGCGCCGTGATTCCTGGCATGAGCGCGATCGAAGATCCCTCGCCGCTCACCTCGCGTTTTTGGAAAATTCAGGCGCAACGTTCCGCGCGCGCGGCGCTTGTTCACAAGAAATGATCCTGGCCGAAAAATTGACGAAGAATTACGGGCGCAAGCCAGTCTTGCGGGGCGTTTCGTTGCGGGCCGGGGCCGGCGAAGTCACGCTCATGGTTGGACCGAACGGCGCGGGCAAAAGCACGACGGTGAAATTGCTGGCCGGCTTGATTCGCCCCAATGCGGGCAGCGCGCGAATCAACGGCTTCGACATCGTCGATCAAACCATCGCCGCGCAACGTTCGCTCGCCTACTTGCCGCAGCGGCCAAGCTTTCACCCCAGGCTCACCTGCCTGGAAGTGTTGCGCTTTTACGCACGGCTCCGGGGAATTCCGCTGACCCGCTGCGACGCGATGCTCGAACTAACTGGCTTGAGCGACTCCGCGCGTGTGCGCACCCAGGAACTCTCTGGAGGAATGCGGCAACGGCTCGGCATCGCTTTCTTGTTGCTGGCCGATGCGCCCGTCCTTCTGCTGGACGAACCGGGCTTGAGCCTCGACCCCGGTTGGCGAAAACGGTTGCAGGAGACGTTGCACTTCGAGTCACGACGCGGCAAAGCCGTTCTCGTGACGACACATCTGATCGCCGAATGGAACAACGTGGCGGACCGCTGCCTGCTCTGCCGCGATGGCATGATCGAACAGGAACTCGATCCATCCGATCTGCTGCACGGTTTCCCTGAAATCGAAACTGCAATCGATGACAACGAAGATGAAACACGCCTTGTCACAGCTGTTTGAGACCGGCATCGCGCGGGCGCTGTTCACACGCGAGTTTCGTCTCGCGCTCATCAATCGCTATTTCCACGTGTTCTCCGCGCTCGCCCTGACCGGCGGAATCGCGGCCGCGCTCTTCAGTGAAGACGCAAACGCCATCGGCTTTTTCCATCTGCAAATCGCTCTCTATTTTGTCTCGCTCTTTGCCCTCCTGGCGGGGGTGGGCAGCGCCCAGGCTGAACGGGAAGAATGGCAACTGCTTTTCACTCAACCGTTGCCGCGGCCGAGCTACGTCATTGGAAAATTCTTTGCGCTCGCCTTGATCTTTGGCGGCGTCCTCCTGCTTCTTTTTCTGCCGCCGTTTTTTGCCGGGGCCGATCTGCGCATGATGGCGCAGCTTTATCGGCAAACGTTCCTGCTCGCCGCCACTTTTCTTGCCTGCGGACTGGCCGCGGGTTATTTCGCGAACGACCGCGCGCAGGCTCTGATCGTCGGCGTAAGCGCCTGGCTGCTCCTTCTTTTCGGCGTCGATCTGCTGGCCCTCTTCGCCGCGCGCTGGAGCGGCATTCAGAAATTTCCCGATCTCTGGGTCGCCGCGCTCATGCTGAATCCTCTCGATTCATTCCGGATCGACGCACTCTTCGCCCTGCAACAAATCCCGGCGGAAGCCGCGAACAAAACCCTGCTCGCCGGCTGGTGGACCGCCCACGCCGGCGCATGGTTCGCCGGGATCGCTGTCGTGTGGGCAGCGGCAATGGTGACGCTCGCCAGCCTTCGTGTGAAGCGCTGGGAAGAATAGGAACGCGCCCGGGCCAACGCCTGAGACAGGTCGATCTATATCCCCGTCACGGGCAAGATATGCCTGGAGAAACCCAATCCGCGCGCAGCAACGCGCCGACGGCTGCGCGAGTCTCACAGCATGAAACAGAACACTAACAAAGAACTCCACCAAATAAAAGGAGTACCCATGACCAGTCATATTTTGAAAAGGGCCAACTTCGCCGCAATCCTGGCGGTGACCGCGGCCGTTGTGTTTGCGACTAGCGCGATGGCGACGGCGTTTCAGGCCCCCCTCGACGGGGAGACTGTCACTGTCACTACACTTAACGACGTTTCCGACTTTTCCGGCTCCCAGCAGGCGAGCGATCTGCCTGGGCCTGACGGGCGCGTTAGCTTCCGCGAGGCCTGCACCGCGGTGAACAACACCGCGGGCCCTCAGACCATCGCCTTCGCCATCCCGATCGCCGAGTTCTGGCTCGATACCAGCGTGGCTTTGCTCAAGCTCGAACAAAACGCTCTCTTCCTCACCGACTCCGGCACGACGATCGACTTCTCGACCCAGACGACGAACATAGGTGACACGAACCCGAACGGGCCTGAGGTAGGCATTTATGGCCTCGAGCCCAACGGATATGGCGTCGCCGCCATCTTCGTGAATGGCAACAACTGCGTTATCAAGGGCCTGGGCAGGGTGTATCAACGGGGCTACGGCGTGCAGCTCGTCGGCGATAACAATCGCGTGATCGGCTGCCAGATCAGCGGGGCATTCCACGCCGCGGTTTCGATCGAGGGCTACCTGGGTGGGCCTATCCCCATGGGGAACATCGTGGGCGGGACAGCCGCGGGCGAGGGAAACACCCTTACCGCACTGACGATCGGCGGTCCCGCCGAGAACAACATTGTGATTGGCAACACTATTCTTAATGGCGTCAATGTGATCGGCTCAACGCAGTACGGGGTTATCGCGCGCAACAACCGCATCGGCGGACCAACCGTTGCCGAGCGTAATGTCATTTCCGGCGCCGGCCATTACGGTGAAGAAGGCTACCCCGATGGCGAACAAGTCAGCATCGTCGACGCTGATGGCACGATCGTCGAGGGCAACTACATCGGCACGACGGTCGACGGCATGGCGGGCTACCCACAAATCGGCCCCATCGGCGTCGAGGTCCGGGACTCCCGGAACACGACGATCCGCGGCAATCTCATCGCCGGCCTCCGCACCGTCGGGGTCAACCACTACAACGGTCAGATCTTCGGCCAGGCCATCTTCGTCGGCGCGACCAATGCCGACTCCCAGAACACCGTCATCGAGGGTAATACGATCGGCCTCGCGGCAGATGGCGTTACCCCGATAGTTACGCGACAAGGCATCACCGTTTCACCGATGTCAGGGAACTATCACGCGTTCGGCACGCTCATCCGCTCCAACCACATCGCCAGCGTTGAGACCGCGGGTGTTGTTATCGGAAGCCAGGAGAACGGCGTCACGATCACCGGCAACTCCATCCATGATTCCGGTGGCTTGGGTATCGATCTCTTCTTTGGTAATTTCGGGGGTACCGGGGGCCTCACGCCTAACGACCCCGGTGACGTCGATACTGGCGGCAACGGCCTGCAGAACTTCCCCGTCCTCCAATCGACCACGACGACCGGTTCATCGGTCATGGTTCAGGGGACACTCGACTCTTTGTCCTCCGCGCAGTTCACGATCGAGTTCTTCGCGAGTCCCTCGTGCGATGCGTCCGGGTTCGGCGAGGGCGCCGTGTTCCTTGGCTCGACGACGGTGACAACCGATGGCGCGGGTCACGCGACCTTCTCGCGGACGTTGCCCGCCACCGTGGCGGTCGGCGCGAAGCTCACCGCGACGGCCACGCGCGTGTCCACCGGCGACACCTCCGAGTTTTCCGCCTGCGTTGCGGTGACCTCGGCTGGAGGGGGTACTCCGAGCCCAAGTCCAAGTCCGAGTGCTAGTCCGAGCCCGAGTGCCAGCCCAAGTCCAAGTGCTAGCCCGAGCCCAAGCCCGAGTGCTAGCCCAAGTCCAAGTGCCAGCCCGAGCCCGAGTGCCAGCCCGAGCCCAAGTGCTAGCCCGAGTCCAAGTCCGAGCCCGGCTTCGAAGGCCATCAACCTCTCGACCCGTATGCGAGTTCAGACCGGTGACAATGTCGGCATAGGTGGCTTCATCGTCACGGGAACCGCAGCCAAACGTGTGCTTATTCGAGCAATCGGACCTTCGTTGACCGGGTTCGGTATCCCGAATGTGCTGGCCGACCCAGTGATGGAATTGCACGGCCCTGGCGGTTTTGCCACGATCACGAATGATAACTGGAAACAGACCCAGGCGGCTGAGATTGAGGCCACTGGCATCCCACCGATCGATGATCTCGAATCAGCCATCGCAGCGACGCTGGCTCCCGGAGCCTATACCGCGATTGTAAGAGGCAACGGTAACACCACCGGTGTGGGCTTGGTCGAAGTCTACGATCTCAACCAGGGAGTCGACGCAAAACTGGCCAATATTAGCACCCGCGCATTCGTCAGCACCGGTGACGACATCGTTATCGCTGGCTTCCTGCTTAGCGCCGGCAGCACGACGGACAGAGTCATAGTGCGTGGCATCGGCCCGAGCCTGATTTCCTTTGGAGTGTCTGCTCCGCTGTCGAATCCCAACCTGGAGCTGCACGACACCAATGGCGCCCTGCTCGTGGCGAACAACGATTGGCAGGATAACCCGGTGCAAGCCTCCGAAATCACGGCGGCGGGTCTGGCGCCAACAAACGACCTCGAATCCGCGATCGCCGCGACGCTGCCGCCGGGCCTTTACACCACGCTGCTCTCCGGAAGGAACAACGGCACCGGCATCGGCGTGGTTGACGTCTACGACCGCGGCGGACGATAGCAGCCAAGGAATAAGGATGAATAACCGTGGACGCTCGTCCATAACGGCGTAACTTGCGCTAGAATCAGCGCGATTACGTCACCCGACGTTTCAGCCCCGAGAGCCTTCGGCACTGCGACACCGCTTAACGCGATCTCCAATTCCAAAGGAGTATCCAATCAATCACCCGATCCGTTTTCAGAACTGCCCCATGGCGGTTCGTCCAACCCGCCGGAGGTAACAACTACGTTATCCTTTGTCGGTCGCGGAAAGGCCCACGGCACTTGAATTTTAGAACCCAGCCAGCCTTCCAATGAAAAGAGACATCAGTTTCCGTGATTCAATCGGCCTTAATATTTCGCCGTTATACACAAGATATGCCCGGAAAAAGCCAATCGGCGCGCAGCAACGAGCCGACAGCTGCGCGAGTCTTTGGAGCATGAAAACGATCGTGCGAATGCTTCGAAGCTCAAAGGAACAAAATCAGAAGACGAACTCCGATTTAGGAAAGGAACTGAACGTGAATAGAACAATGATCCGAAGCCGCCTGATTGGTGTGCTTACTCTAGTAATCTCTTGCGTGTGGATGATGGCCGCCGCACAGGGACAACAGCCAGCGTTCAATATTATCAAGCCGAGCACGACCGGTGTGCCGTGCAACGAAGTGCGGATCATGGGATTCGATCCGGCTGGTAATCTTTGGATCGGCGGGCGGGTTATCCAATGGGGCGAAGTCGCCCTGGCGATGCTTTCGGCCGATCAAGTCGGTCATCACCCATTGCCCGGTGGCGGATTCGATACCGGCGCGTGGAAAGTTTGGTCCACCGTGCACGGGAATCCGATTCCTTCACTTTACCTCCGGGGGCTGGCCTTTAGCAATGACGGCACGGTCTGGTTCGGCAGCGATGCCGGTCTGACCCGTTTTCGGCCCAATGCCGAAAATCCGGCGGAGAGATGGTTCACCTACAGGCCGGCCAATTCACCACTGGTTCTGGATGAAGTGAGATCGATATCCATGGATAGTCAGGGCAACCTTTGGATCGCAAATGCGAGCCTGAATTTCGCCTTTAGTTATCTGTTCAAGCTGAACACTGCCACCGGTCAATGGACGCAAGTGAACAGTGGAGCACAACCACTGGAAGTGGCCGTCGGGAATAACGACCATGTTTTCATTTCGATGAAGAACGTCGGCGGCATCATGGAGTTCAACGGCACCTCCTGGGCGCATTACGATGCGCTCCCGCGCGAGCTGGACAGCCTGATGCAAGATGCGCAGGGCAACGTCTGGGCGGCGGGAAGTGGTATCAATGGGGAGGGACTGTGGAAATGGAACGGCTCAACCTGGCAATCCTGGCCAGAACTGGGCGGCGACGTCACCGTCACCGGGATTGGAAAGGATCGAGATGGGGTGGTTTACGTTTCCATGTGGTACGGCGCCATTTACAAAATGATCAATGACACGCCGGTGTTTTTCGCCGATGCAGAACCTCTTCCGCGGTCCGTGATCGGTCGGCCAAACGGTGACATCTATGTCAACAATTATGGGAGCAACCTCGGGCTGGGCAGGGTCCGTCACTATACCGCCTCGGGCCAACTGCTCTCGCGCAGGAACATATTCAACGCTGGGTTGCCCGATTACTTCATCGACAAAATCCGGCGCGACAGCAGCGGTAACATGTGGTTTGCCAGCGGCGAAGGCGGCCTTTCTCGCATGCTCGGCAGCAATGGAGCGCCTGATGCCGCGACGCATTGGCGCAACTGGGGCAATTATAACGACGGGGCCGAGCCGTACCCATGGGCTGGCAACTCGACGATGTATTCCGTGTTCGAAGACGAGAACGGCATCTTTTGGATGTCCGGCAACGGCGTCGGTCGCTGGAATTCCGTCACGGGCGAATTCACGGACTTTTGGAATTGGCAGAACTCGAACTTGGACGCGTCCGGTATGCACGTTATGGCCAAGCGTGAGGAAACGATGTGGGTCGGAAGCGGTGGCTCGGGCGTCAGCTGGCTGAACGGAAATAACTGGACCCGGGTGTCCCTCAGCGGCGGGCCATACAACTTCAGCGCCGAGAATGTCAACGCGATGGCGGTGGATACGGCGAACAATCTCTGGGTCGGCTCGGAATATGGCCTGCGAAAATTCGCTCCCGGCGATAACACCAACTTCACCCTTTACCTCGCGGGCACTTCGCCGTTGCCGAGTGATTACATCCTCGATGTGAAGGCCGATCCCAGCGGCGGCATCTGGATTGGGACGGCCGCCGGGGGTCTAACGCGCTTCGATGGGACAACCTGGACGACTTACAACCAGGGCAACACCGGCATGCCCGGCACCAATGTGGCCGATATCGCCCGCCGTCCCAGCGATGGACTGATCGCGATCGCGAACAACCAGCCGAGCACATGGCCCTACACCGGTGGCGTGAGCACATTCGATGGCGCGACGTGGAGACATTACACGCCTGACAACTCACCTCTCACGCATTGGCAGGTAGTATCAGTCGAATTCGACGGCAACGGCAATCTTTGGGCGAGCACGATGAGCACAGGAGTGGTGCAGATCATGATCGGCAGTCCGAGTCCGAGTCCTAGCCCAAGCCCGAGTCCGAGTGCCAGCCCGAGTCCGAGTGCCAGCCCGAGCCCGAGTGCCAGCCCGAGTCCGAGTGCCAGCCCAAGCCCGAGTGCCAGCCCAAGTCCGAGTGCCAGCCCGAGCCCAAGCCCAAGTCCAGCTTCGAAGGCCATTAACCTCTCGACTCGTATGCATGTTCAGACCGGTGATAACGTGGGTATCGGCGGGTTCATCATTACCGGAAGCATGCCAAAACACGTGCTCCTTCGAGCGATCGGACCTTCACTGACGGGCTCCGGGGTTCCGGATGCGCTGGCTGATCCAGTGCTCGAGCTGCACGGTCCTGGTGGATTTGCCACGGTCACAAACGACAACTGGCGGCAGACCCAGGAGACGGAAATTCAGGCCACGGGTATCGCGCCAACTAATGACTTCGAATCAGCCATTGATGCCACCCTGGCTCCGGGAGCGTATACCGCGATCGTGCGAGGCAACGGCAACACCTCGGGTGTCGCGTTGGTTGAAGTCTATGATCTTAACCAGGGAGTTGCGTCGAAACTGGCCAACTTGAGCACCCGCGCCCTGGTCAGCACCGGTGACAACATCGTGATCGCTGGCTTCATGCTGGGCGGCACCGGTGATGACAGGATCGTGGTGCGTGGGATTGGCCCGAGTCTCAGTAATGCCGGTGTGGCTAACGCGATGGCCAATCCAACACTAGAACTGCGCGACACAAATGGAGCGCTTCTCGCCGCGAATAACGACTGGCAGGATAATGCCGCCCAGGCGGCAGAGATCAGCGCAGCGGGTCTGGCGCCAACGAACAACATCGAGTCCGCGATAGCTGCGACGCTGTCGCCGGGCGCTTATACCGCTCTGCTTTCCGGAGTGAACAACGGCACCGGTATCGGCCTGGTCGAAGTCTACGATCGCGGCACGCCGTAATCTGAACATCAGCGAACAGAAGGGGGCGGTTATTAAACCGCCCTTCTTCGTTTTGGAGACTCTTTGTCGCGAGCGTGGAACAGCATTGTTGGCTGGTTCGCTGGCGCCGGATTACTGCTCGTTAGGCTCGCGTGTCGGTTCACGCGTAATCCGCAAGATTCATAAGCGCGGCATAATATCCCGGAACTCTTCCCCGGCACCGATTTACAGTCCTTTCCGAGGCAACAATATCTGGTCAGTAAATGCCAAGGACCGCGCAGCGCTTGCTGGTCGGTTAGCTATTCTAGCTTCGTGAAAACAAATGTTCGTTCAGCAAATGCCGGACGAACCAACACAAGGAAAACACAACTACAAAGAAAGAAACTAACAAAATGAAAACTAGAAATTGTCTAATTGCCCTGGTCGCGAGCTGCGCGATTGGGGTATCGAGCGCGGGCGCTCAAACCTACAGCCTCACTGATCTGGGCTTTCTCCCTAACAAGAAGGAAGACGTCAGTACAGCCGCGGCGGTTAACAACTCGGGCGAGGTGACCGGCACTTCAGGTGGCGCCGTTTTTCGCTACAGCAAAGAGATAATGGAGGAAATCGGTCAAAATCCTTACGGCCTCAGCCGTGGCTTTGGGATCGACGGCTCCGGACAGGTGGTTGGTGATTCGACCTTTGACAAGGCTGGATCCTTCAGTCGCGCCGCGCTCTTTAGTAACGGGTCGGTGAGAGACTTGGGGACTCTCAAGGGAGGCGGACTATTCAGTCGAGCCAATGGCATTAATGCCTCAGGCCGGGTGGTCGGCTTTACCAGTGAGACCTTAGATGGTGATTATGGCAGGGCTTTCATCGTTGACACGAAAGCACAGCTTGGCTCCCGGCTTGGTACATCCAGGCAGATGGTCGATCTGGGCACCCTGGGGGGGCAATACGCGCAAGCTTGGGGTATTAACGACTCCGGGTTTGTGACGGGCAACTCCCAAATCAAGAGCGATGTTGGGGCAATCCATGCGTTCATCTGGCACAAAGGGACAGGAATGCTCGATCTGGGGACCCTCGCGGGTGACTTCAGCTACGGCACGTTCATCAACGTGAACAACCATGTCGTAGGGTATTCCACAATCGATAAGGAGAATGATCGCGTCCACGCCTTCCTTCATGATGGCAAGGAAATGATCGATCTCGGATCGCTTGGTGGCGCCTCCAGACAGAGCGATCGCAGCTTCGCCCTCGGGGTAAACGTTGACGATCAAGTGGTGGGCTATAGTTATCTCTCAGGCAATTGGGAAAACTTCGCCGGGCCGCAACAAGTCGCCTTTGTTTACAGCAAGGGCTTGATGGTCAACTTGAACGACCTCATTGGGGATTCGGTAAAAGACTACCGGCTCGAATCGGCGACCGCGATCAACGACAATGGACAAATTGTTGCGATCGCTTTCGTTCATTCCGCTGGGGCCTATCGCGCAGTCTTGCTGACCCCAGCAAAAGAAGGCGCCTCGCCGATTGAGCTTGAGCGTCGCGAGGGGAAAATGCAGATCACCTATGCAACCTATTCAGGTAAAGGTGGCATCTTGAGTGTTCAGGTGGCCTATCCCGCCGGAACTCCGAGCCTAACGCTACCCGTCCTGAGTGTCTACGAAACTGCCAGCAAGACGCTGATCGGCACGTTGAAGTCCAAGCCAGGGTTCAATAACCTCGGCACCGTCACCTACTTCGGCTCTTTCACCATGAAGGGGAAGCCGCAAAAAATCACGGTCATGGATAACTTCGGGAAGACCGCGGACGCGGACGTCAAAGACATCGAATAGAGACTGACTGCTCCTGCGTTGGCCTTCCGGATGCAGGAGCACTGGGCGCGGTCGCAGGCACCGCGCCCTCGGGAAGGGCGAAAATAGAAACTCTAAATTCTCCGCCTTTCAGCCCGACAATTCAAATCACCGCACCGAATTGTTGTGTCGCGAATGGTCGACACAGATTTCTCAGTTTGTCGGTTGACTTCAACTTCGGTTTTCGAGTATTCCACCATTTGTGTGGCATTCGAGGATAGCTCGATGGATCCACGGCAAGCGCGAAAAACTCTGGTGGGCCGTGGGGGGCGGAGCTTCGCTCGCCGTGATTCTCGTCTCCTGCAGCACCACTCGCACACTCGTGGCGCCGCCGAGTATTGCCGGCGCGACCTTCGTCGGAACGGAAAGCTGCGATACCTGTCATGGTGAGATCGTGCGCGATTTTCACACCGCGACGCATGCACGGCTGACCGGTGATGGGGACAAGGACATTGGTTGCGAGTCGTGTCATGGGCCTGGGAGCCTGCACGTGGAGAGCGGCGGAAATATTCGCCAGATCGTCAACCCGGAAAAGAACCCGCAGACCTGTTTCCAGTGCCATCAGGATGTCCGCGCGCAGTTTAGCCTGCCGCATCATCATCCCGTGGTGGAAGGCAAGATGAGCTGCACCGCCTGCCACGATCCGCACAAAGGTTCCGCGATGAAGGGTGGCGGCACCGACGTCATGGGCGGCAACGACACCTGCTTCCAGTGTCACTCCGTCCAGCGCGGACCTTACGTGTTCGAGCACGAAGCCCTGCGCCAGGGTTGCAATACCTGCCATCAGCCGCACGGCTCGGTGAATCAGAAGATGCTCACCGAGCGCAACGCCACCCTCTGTCTCAAGTGTCACTTCCAGCAGCAGGTCGGCGGCGGCACCATCCTCATCGGCGGACGCGATCACACGGCATTCCTCTCCCGCGGCACGTGCTGGTCGGCGGGATGCCATGAAGCGGTGCACGGCTCACACATCAGTTCGTCACTCAGATTTTAGGAGAGAAAAATGAGGAAGCTATTCGCAATCGTCCTCGGCTTGGGCGTTCTCCAGCTCCCAGCGCAGGCGGGTGTCGATGCGAATGGAACCAAAACACCGGAGCCTGAAACCGAAGCCGAGTTCACTAACTGGATCACGCTCGGGATTGGCGGTGTTTCGTTGGACGGTGACGCGGGCGCTTTCCAGGAGCGCCATTGGATCAACGACGGAATCTTCGGCGGGCTTGAGGACCTGCATTGGGAACCGAAGGTGGGCGACAAGGCGACCTTGAAGATTGACGGCCGAGCGCTCGGCGGGATCGAGGATTATCTCGCCAGTATAGAACTCACGGTCACCGATGTCGGCTACATCAAGGCGGGGTATCGCAAATTCCGCACCTGGTACGACGGCCACGGCGGCTACTTCCCGCCTAACGACCTGTTCTTCGAGCTCTACGACAACGATTTCTCGATCGACCGGGAGAATATCTGGGTCGAGCTCGGTTTGCGCCTGCCGAAATGGCCAGAGATCACCTTCCGCTATGAGCGACAGTCGCGTGAAGGCGAAAAAGATTCCACCTCCTGGGGCGACACCACGCTGACCGGAGTTCCCGGCGCAAACAACGCCCGCAACATCGTCCCCACCTTTCTCGGCATCGATGAAATGCGCCACATCTTTGCCCTCGACCTGAAACACGCGTTCGGGAAGACGGACGTCGGCCTCGGTGTCCGCTACGAAACACAGGAGACGGATAACACGCGCAACGTGCGCCGGCGGCCGGGTGAGCCTACCACCGATCGTATCTTCACCCAGCGCGACCAGCTCGACTACGACCTCTTTAGCACGCACTTCTATCAGACGACGCGTCTGAATAAACAGCTCCAGTTTTCCGCCGCCTACATGTTCACCACGCTCAATAGCGACATCGGCGGAACCCGCCTCTATGGCCAGAGCTACGATCCGGTCTTCGATCCTGTCTACGCGCGCCGGCAGCGTCGCGATGAGGGGTTCATTGATCAGTTTGGGGGATCGCAGCTCGACCAGCATGTCGCCACCTTGAACCTCTCGTGGCGACCCACCAAGGATTGGGTCATCATTCCTTCCTTCCGCTACGAGCACAACGACCTGAATTCGGTGGGCAACGCGGTCGAAACCATTATCGCGCCGACCGGACCGATCGTTATGCTCTTTGAGCCGCTCGAAGCGATGAGCGAACGTTCCTTTGATTCGGTGACGGAGAGTCTGGAAGCCCGCTACACCGGACTGAAGAAGTGGACCTTCTACGCCAAGGGCGAGTGGATGCAGGAAGAGCTGGACCAGATCGAGCGGGATTTCGAATTAACCGAAGACGCGCCGTCTCTGCTCATCGGGCGCGACACCAATGGCGATATCAATTCCCAAAAGTACGTCGTTGGAGCCAACTGGTATCCCCAGACGTGGCTGAACGTCGCCACCCAATATTACAAGAAGATCTACGTGAACGATTACGATCATACCTTCGACACGACGCCGAATAATGCGCCCGCCGGCGACCGCTATCCGGCATTCCTGCGCGAACAGGATTTCAACGTGGATGACTTCAATATCCGCGTGACCTGGCGGCCCATCACCAATTTAACCTCCGTCTCACGCTACGATTTCCAGAAGGGGACCATCGACACGCGCGGCGATTTCCTGGGCATGGGCCAGAGCGCCGACATTACCGCGCATATTCTGAGCGAGAGCATCACCTGGAGTCCGCTACCCCGCCTCTACATCCAGGGCGCTGTCCATTATGTCCTGAATGAGACCGACACGCCCGCCGACCAGCGCGTCGGCATGGTCGTGCAGGACATGGAGAACAACTATTGGAACGGCAGCATCACTGCCGGTTACGCGCTCAGCGATAAGACGGATCTCCAAGTGAACTATTTTTATTACCGCGCTGACAATTTCCAGGACAACTCACTCGTGAGTGTGCCCTACGGCTCGGACGCGGAAGAACACGCCATCACGGCCACGCTCAACCACGAGTTCACGAAGAACATTCGCGGCAGCCTCAAGTACGGCTTTTTCAACAACCGCACTGAGGCCTACGGCGGCCGTCACGATTACGACGCGCATCTACTTGCGACGTCGCTCCAATATCGGTTCTAGCTTCGCGCGGGCGAAGCGGGTACTCAGAGGGTGGTTGAACGTTGGGTATAACGATGGAACCGAATCATAGAAAGGCACTCCGCATCCTCCGGCTTCCGTTGTGGGGGACAGTCGCTGTTGCTCTCCTCGGCTGTGAGCGCCAGGACGAACAGATCAAGGTCTATCGCGTAGTCAAAGCGCCGCTGGAAAATCCGGTTCCGGCATCAAGACCGCCGCCCTCCTCGATGACGTTGCCTCCCGATCACCCGCCGGTCGGCGGCTCTCCGAGCGCCCCCGCCGCCGCCGCCCAAACCGCCAGCAATGCGCCGGCTCCGGCGCATTGGGAGCCGCAGCCGCTCGCCCAAATGCGTCAGGCGAGTTTTCTCGTTCGCGGCGAGAACGGCGCCACGGTGGACATATCATTGGTTACGCTGGGCCCATCGAGCGGCGACGTGCTGGAGAATGTGAACCGCTGGCTTGGCCAGCTCGGGCAGCCACCGCTCACGGCTGAGCAACTCCCCCAGGTAGTCCAGCATCTGCCCGGCGACCTCGGCCACGTTGCGGTCGTCGATCTCGCTGGCAAACCGGAGCAAGGCGACCCAAACAAGGATGGACGGATCATTGCGGCGATCGCTCCCGCGACGACCGGGACAGCCTTCTTCAAGCTCCGCGGCAATCCGGCCCTGGCTGGCGCGGAGAAGGAAAACTTTTTGAAATGGGTCGCTGCCAGCCGGAGTAAAGGCAAATGATGCGGAAGGCGTACGATGTTATCACGTCGCTCAAGCTGACCATCGCATGCCTGGCTGCCGCCGCGGTGCTGGTCTTCGCCGGAACCCTCGCCCAGGTGAACTACGGAATTCACATCGTCCAGGAACGTTACTTCCAATCGTTCTTCGTCTGGTGGCCGCCCGCGGGAGGCGGTTTCAAGTTCCCGGTTTTTCCCGGGGGGCATTTGATTGGGGCCGTGCTTCTGATCAATCTCATCGCCGCCCACGTCCGCCGCTTCCGCTGGGGTTGGAAGAAGCTCGGCATTCACCTTACCCATGCCGGGCTCATCGTGATGCTGGCGGGTGGTCTCTTGACGGATCTCCTCGCAGTCGAAAGCCACATGCGTCTCGCTCAGGGGGAGACAAAGAATTACTCCGAAGACCAGCGCGGAATGGAGCTGGTGCTCATCGATACCACGAGCGACACCGAGCTGGACCAGGTGACCGCCATCCCGGAGGCGTTGCTGCGCAAGCAGCGCGAGATCGCGCATTCGAGTCTGCCCTTCCGGATAGTTGTGCGAAATTTTTTCCAAAACTCGCGCCTCCATATGGTGAACGAAGGCAATGCGCGGCTGAGGCCGATTGCAACGCAGGGGTTGGGCGCGCAGGTCGCCGTCCAGTCGGTGCCGCGCGCCACTTCGATGGATGAGCGGGACGTGGTGAGCGCTGTGATCGAGATTATTCCTCACGAGGCCGGCACGAACTCGCTCGGCACCTGGCTGGTCTCGGACGCGCTCGGCGCGCCCCAGACATTTCCATACGCCGGGCGAACCTGGCGAATCGAGCTGCGCTCGGCCCGTTACTACAAACCCTACAGCGTGACCTTGCAGAAATTCACGCACGAACGTTATCCCGGCACCGATATTCCAAAGAACTTCGCCAGCCGCATCACCCTGATCGATCCCGAGCGCTCCGTGAATCGCGACGTGCTCATCTACATGAATCATCCGCTGCGCTATCGCGGCGAAACCTTTTATCAGGCCGGCTTTCAAAAGGATGATTCCGCCTCCATCCTGCAGGTGGTGCGCAATCCAGGGTTCGTCACGCCCTACGTCGCGTGCGTGATTGTCGCCCTGGGGCTGCTCGTGCAGTTTGGCTCCCACTTGATCAGCTTTTCTCGCCGACGTCGCACTGCGCTCGCATGAAACGCCGGCTCCCCATCCTGGTCGTTCTCCTGGCCGCGGCCTTTATCGCGCGGGCATGGATGCCGCAGAAATCGCCAGCCGGCGCCGCCGATCTGTCGAGCCTCGGCCAGGTGTCCGTGCTCGTGGGCGGACGCGTGAAACCGCTCGATACCGTCGCGCGCAACTCGCTCCTGATTATTCACGGGAAACAGGAGTTGCGCCTCGCGGACGGCAAGCGCATCAGCGCGATGCAGTGGCTCACCGATGTCATTTTTAATGCCGGCGCGGTGGACGAGCAGCCGGCGTTTGTCATTCATCACCCGGAAGTGCTCGGTCTCTTCGGCTGGGAACAGGGCGCGCGGAAAAATTTTAGCTACCAGGAACTCATGCCCTTCCTCCGCCAGATCGAGGAGCAGGGCAGCCAGGCGGAAAAGCTCCAGTCAGCCGAACGAAGTTCCTATCAGAGCGCGATCCTCAATCTGCGCAATGCGCTCATTCTTTACCAAAAGCTGAAGCACAGCATTCAGCCGGAAGGCGCGCAGAACTTCATCGGTGAGCTGGAGCGCTTCCTTGCCGCTGTGCCCGAGGGCGGCAAAGCGGCTCGGCAACGCGAAGCGGGCGAGCCCTTCGACCAGGCCAAACTGGAGGCGGTGGCGGAAGCTGTGCGCCGCTACGAGGAGATGTCGGGCATGGCCTACGTCCTGGCCGTCCCGTCACGGTCCGACAGTAATCAATGGCATTCGATCGGCGACAGCCTGCTTCAGTCAATCGGCGCTGGCGAGATTCACCCAGTCGTCAGGCTTTACGCTCAAATTGGCGATGCGTGCCGCAGCGGCGCTTCGACGCAGTTGAACGAGCACGTCACCGCGTTGCGGACCTGGATGGAAAAGGAAAAGCCGCGGGCCGCCAGCCGCAGCTCCTTCGAGTTCCTCTTCAACCACCTTCAGCCGTTCTCCCAAAGCATGACGCTCTACGTTCTGGCGTTCCTGCTCGCCTGCGGATCGTGGCTGGCGTGGAGCGAAACGCTCCGGCGCTCGGCTTTTTGGCTTCTTCTTCTTGGACTCGCCATCCACACCTTTGGCATCATCGCGCGCATGTATCTGCAGGAACGTCCGCCGGTCACCAACCTCTATTCGTCGGCCGTCTTCATCGGTTGGGGAACCGTGGTCGTCGCGCTCATCCTCGAGCGCACCTTTCGCGATGGGATCGGCGCGGCTTGCGCGGGCGCGGTCGGCTTCGGCACCTTGATCATCGCGCATCACCTCGCCGGCAGCGGCGATACGTTGGAGATGTTACAGGCGGTGCTCGATACCAATATCTGGCTCGCCACCCACGTGGTCGCGATCACCACCGGGTATTCCGCCATGTTCCTCGCGGGAATGCTCGCCATCATCTACATCCTGCGCGGTGTCTTCACGCGCTCACTTGACCGCGCCACCGCCGATTCGCTCGCTCGCATGACCTACGGCGTGGTCTGTTTCGCCACGCTCTTCAGTTTCGTCGGCACGGTCCTCGGTGGAATCTGGGCCGATCAATCATGGGGACGCTTCTGGGGCTGGGACCCGAAGGAAAATGGCGCGCTTCTCATCGTCCTCTGGTGCGCAATCACGCTGCACGCCCGCTGGGGCGGCTTCATCGCGCATCGCGGCCTCATGGTCATGGCCATCTTCGGCAATATCATCACCAGCTTCTCCTGGTTCGGCGTCAACATGCTGGGCGTCGGTCTGCATTCCTATGGCTTCATGCAGAAGGCGTTTCCCTGGCTGGTCGGTTTCATGATCAGCCAGCTGGTGCTGATGGCGATCGGCGGATTGCCGCTCGCGCGCTGGCGCAGTTTTCGAACTGGCGCGCCGCATCGAAAAGATCAACCAACCGACTTGAAGTTTGTTCCCCCGGGCCTAGCAGTAGAAACAACGACAGATTAGCTTCAGAAAGGAATCCAGACTGCCGGGCGCGGCTGCCTTTGCGGCGCCTGCCAGGCGTAAGCATTTCCGGCAGCCCGGAACCCTAAGCGAGCCGGTCCCATGACGACATCCCATAACTTCTTTGCCCACGTTGCGTTCGCCTTCGATGCTCGGTCGCACGCGACTCCCCTGGCCACCGCGAATCTCCTGATCGAAGTCGAAGAGAGAGCGGTAAAGGCCCATGACCGTCACAGGCACGTCAAAGTTTCTGAGCGAAGTGATGTGCACGCCGCCGAAGTGGCTGGCGAAATCGCCATGGCGGCCGCACTGAGTTTTCTCAAGGCCGAGCCGGAGTTCCGCACCTTTACGGCCCAGCGCTTTGTTAACTTCGACCTGATCCGGCCGACGCACATTTCGGTTCGTCCCCCGCCGACAAAGGTCCTGCCTGATGGCTCCAAAATCTGGCGACTGGCGGAAAGCGAAGCCGATAAACTCCGGGGCGAACCGCATTCCACTCGGTACCCCGACATCGAAAAGCGGCTGGCGACCCATCCCTTCCTCAAGGGAATGAGTCCCCATCACCTCGAGCTTCTGGCTCTTTGTGCGATGCCGACCGAGTTTGACGCGGGCCAAATTGTTTTGCGCGCAGGCGAACCCGCCAGTGGCTTTTACCTTATCGAAACCGGAACTGTGGTCCTGGAAGGAAAAGCGGAGGATGGAGAAACTGTCGTGATCGATAGAATCACGGCCGGCGAACCGCTCGGTTGGTCCTGGCTTTTCCCGCCTTACCTTTGGTCCCACGATGCCCGGGCCACCGAGCCCTGCACGGCCCTTTGTTTTTCCGGGCTGTTATTGAGGCAGCATCGCGACGACGATCTCACGCTAAGCCACGAACTGCATAAGCGTGCGAGCGAGGTGATGGCCCGTCGTCTCCAGGCCGCAAGGAGCAAACTGATCGCGCGCAAATAGCCACGCGGCTACTCAGGCAAACATGATCGAGAAAGAGCACGTCTTCACTCTCGGCATCGAGGAGGAGTTCCAGATCATCGATCCGGAAACGCGCGAGCTGCGCTCCCACATCCAGGAAATTCTTGCGAACGGCAAGATGTTCCTGAAGGAGCACGTGAAATCCGAGATGCACCAGTCGGTCGTCGAACTGGGCACCGAGATCTGTGCCGATACGGCTGTCGCGCGTCAGCAAGTCGTCCAGCTTCGGAGTCAATTGGCCATGCTCGCGGCGCGCGACGGGCTCAAAATCGCGTCCGCCGGCACCCATCCTTTCTCCCATTGGATGGACCAACTGATTACGGTGGGTGAGCGTTACACCACGATCGTCAACGATCTGCAACAGATCGCACGGGCGAACCTCATCTTCGGGTTGCACGTCCACGTCGGCATCCCGGATCGCGAGGAGGCAATCCAGCTCATGAATCAGGCGCGTTATTTTCTGCCGCACATTTACGCGCTCTCGGTCAACTCGCCCTTTTGGCTGGCCCAGAACACCGGCTTCAAGGCTTACCGGCATAATATCTTTGAGCGCTTCCCGCGCACCGGCATTCCTGACGAGTTCGAAAGCCTCTCCGAGTATGAGGATTACTTGAAGCTGCTCGTCTGCACGAATTGCATCGATAACGCTAAAAAGATTTGGTGGGATATTCGGCTCCATCCGTTTTTTGACACGCTGGAATTCCGAATCTGCGATGCGCAGTCGAGGGTGGACGACACCATCGCGCTCGCGGCAATGATGCAGGCAGTCATTTTCAAGCTGCACAAGTTGTTGCGGCAAAATGTGTCGTTCCGCATCTATCGTCGCCGCGTTATCGACGAGAATAGGTGGCGCGCCTCACGCTACGGGCTCGACGGAATGCTGATTGATTTCGGGCGGCGCCGCGAAGTCGACACCCGCAGTTTGATCCACGAGATCCTGGAATTCATCGCGCCGGAAGTGGATGAGCTCGGCAGCCGGCGCGAGATCGAGCACATCGAACGAATTCTAACGGGAGGGACGGGAGCGGACCGCCAGTTGGCTGTGTGGGAACGCACCCAGGACATGAAAGCTGTTGTCGACCACATCGTCGCCGAAACCTACGAAGGCCTTGGCCTCAACGAAGAGGCGCGGCCCGCGCAAGCATCAGCCATGGCCTGAGTCGCTTCAGAAAGTGTTTCTCCAGTCTTGGGATAATAGCTGAGCGTGCTCTGTCTTAGGCCGGACCGCGCTCCGGATAGCTCTGCAACGCGCGCATGTATTGGGCCCTTTCGAACGCGCTTGGGTCGGGGCAATTTTTCTGGCTCATGCTCCCTTTGAGTTGCTGGACAGATTCGTATTCGTGCTCCTCCATCCATTCGGACATCTCGCGCTCGATCACTTTGAGGTGCTCGATCCCGCGCCGGAGCAGGATGGAGCAGAGCATGGTCACGTCCGCGCCGGCCATCAACATCTTGAGCGCATCCGTGGCGCGATGAATTCCGCTGGTGGCGGCCAGGTTCGCGCCGATCCGGCCGTAAAGCATCGCGATCCAGCGCATCGGCAGGCGCATCGCCATCGGGGTGCTGAGAAGCACGTTGGGTGAAATCTCCAGTGTCTCCAGCTCGATGTCCGGCTGGTAAAACCGATTGAAGAGCACGAGCGCGTTCGCGCCATGACGATCGGCCCGCCGCGCGAACTGCGCAAAATTGGTGAAGAACGGACTCAGCTTTACCGCCACCGGGATTTTCACCTGCGCCTTTATTGAGGCCAGGATCGTCAAGTAGTGCGACTCGATGTCTTCGGCGCTCTGCTCGGGATCGCTCGGGATTGAGTAGATGTTCAACTCGAGTGCATCCGCACCCGCTTGCTCGATCTCACGCGCATACTTCGTCCAGCCGCCGAAGGTCGTCCCGTTCAGGCTGCCGATTATGGGAATGGCGACGGCTGCCTTGGCCTGGGCGATATGCTCCAGGTACGCTTCCGGGCCAACCTTGAAATCCGCGTGCTCGGGGAAATAAGTCAACGACTCGGCGTAACTCTCCTTCCCCTGATCGAGATAGTATTGAAGATCGTGACGATCGCGTCGAACCTGTTCCTCGAAGAGCGAGTGAAACACGATCGCCGCGGCCCCGGCGTCCTCCATGCGCTTGACGTTGTCGATCTTCTCCGTCAGCGGCGAGGCCGAAGGAACAAGCGGCGTGCGCAGGTTAATCCCGAGATAGTTTGTCGTTAAGTTCATCGTGAGGCGCGGGGATGAGGTTGCGCGTGGCAAGAAAATCGTAGAAGGCGCGGCGCGAGTTTACGTCCGTTTGGGCGCGGCCGAGCAACTCTTTGGCGGAGCGCGGATCGGTTTTGTTCAGCATCATGAATCGGTTCTCGAGCTTGAAGTAATCGGCCACCGCGATGCGTGGCGCGGGCGAATCGAGCTGGAGCGGGTTCTCACCGTGCCGGGCGCGCTCGGGATTGTAGCGATAGAGGAGCCACTGGGCCGAGTTCACCGCCGCCTTCTGGTTTTGCATCGCGGTGGTCATGTTGATGCCGTGCGCGATGCAATGGCTGTAGGCGATGATCAGCGCCGGCCCATCGTAAGCTTCGGCTTCGAGGAATGCCTTTAAGGTGTGCTCATCCTTCGCTCCCATCGCAACCGACGCCACGTAAATCGTTCCGTAGGACATCGCCATGAGGCCGAGATCCTTCTTCGGAGCGCGTTTGCCGCCAGAGGCGAACTTCGCCACGGCACCGCGCGGAGTTGATTTCGAACATTGGCCGCCGGTGTTTGAATAAACTTCCGTGTCGAGGAGCAATACCTTCACATTGCGCCCGCTCGCGAGCACATGGTCGAGGCCACCATAGCCGATGTCGTAACCCCAGCCGTCGCCGCCCACGATCCAGACGCTCTTACGCACGAGCGTATCGGCGAGTGCCAGCAGGCGCCGCGCGTATGGATCGGGCAACGCTTCGAGCTTGCGTTTTAATTCGGCCACCCGCTCGCGCTGCTCGAAGATGTCGGCCTCGTCGCGCTGGCGCGCGTTCAGAATTTCCGTTGCCAGCATTCGCCCGACTTGCGGCGAGAGCCGATGGAGCAGTTCGCCGGCAAACTGTTGCTGCTTATCAAGTGAAACGCGGAAGCCGAGGCCAAACTCCGCGTTGTCTTCAAACAGCGAATTCGCCCAGGCAGGGCCCCGGCCCTGCGCATCCTTGGTGTAAGGCGTAGTCGGCAGGTTGCCGCCGTAGATGGAAGAGCAGCCGGTCGCGTTGGCGATCAACAGCCGATCTCCGAAAAGCTGCGTGAGCAACTTGATGTAAGGCGTCTCGCCGCAACCGGCGCACGCGCCCGAGAACTCGAAGAGCGGCTGGTTGACCTGCATCTCACGCACGCTGCCATTCGTCAGGCGTTTGCGGTCGTAGTCGGGGATGGAAAGAAAGAAATCCCAGTTCGCGCTCTCGCTTTCGCGTAGCGGCGCCTGCGGCCGCATGTTGATCGCCTTCAGCCTTGCCTCGGATTTGTTCCGCGCCGGGCAGACATCGACGCAGATGCCGCAACCGGTGCAATCCTCGACCGCCACCTGGAGCGTGTACTTCGAGCCTTTCCACTCCGGCAGGCGCGCGCCGTATGACTGGAAGGAGGCCGGCGCATTCGCAAGCAGTGCCTCTTCGTAAACCTTGCTCCGAATGACGGAGTGCGGGCAAACGAAGACGCATTTGCCGCATTGGATGCAGACCTTCGGGTCCCAGACCGGCACTTCGGCGGCCAGGTTGCGCTTCTCGTATTTGGTCGTCCCGGTCGGGAACGTGCCGTCGTTAGGCAAGGCGCTCACCGGCAGCGAACTGCCGCGGCCGGCGGTGATTTCACCCAGCACATCGCGCACAAAATCCGGCGCACCTTTGAAGTGGTGACCGTTGTGCGAGATGCGGGCGGTGACCGCGTCCGGGATCTGAACCTCATACAGATGCGCCAGCGTTTGATCCACGGCAGCGAGGTTCTTCCGCACGATTTCCTCGCCTTTTTTCGCGTAGGTTTTGCGGATCGAGTCCTTGATCGCGGCGATGGCTTCTTCCGGCGGCAGGACGCCGGAGATGGCGAAGAAACAGGTCTGCATGACGGTGTTGATGCGATTCCCCATGCCGCTCTCCTGCGCGACCTTGTGGGCGTTGATAACAAAAAACTTCGCGTGCGTCTCGATCAGCCGGTGCTGCACATTCTCCGGTAGATGTTCCCACACGCGGTCATACGCGTAAGGTGAATTAAGGAGGAAGGTGCCGCCGGGCACGAGATCGTTAAGCACACTGTAGCTCTCGAGAAACAGCGGCTGATGGCAGCCGATGAAGTTCGCCTGCGTGATCAGGTAGGTCGATCGGATCGGGCGCGGGCCGAAACGCAAATGCGAGATGGTGATCGCACCCGCTTTCTTCGAATCGTAAACAAAATAGCCCTGCGCGAAGTTCTCGGTGTTCTCGCCGATGATTTTGATCGATTCCTTGTTCGCGCCCACCGTGCCGTCCGCGCCCAGCCCGAAGAACTGCGCGCGCATTACATCGTCTGGCTCAATCGAGAAATTTGAGTCAAACGGCAGACTGGTGTGAGAAACGTCGTCCTCGATCCCGATGGTAAAGTGATTTTTCGGCGCCGGCAGCGTGAGGTTGTCGTAAATCGCCTTCACCATGGCGGGCGTAAACTCCTTCGACGACAGGCCGTAGCGCCCGCCGACTGCGCGCAGCTCGCGCCGGCCCTGCTCGAAAAGCGCGCTGACGCAGTCGAGGTAGAGTGGCTCACCGCTCGCACCGGGTTCTTTGGTGCGGTCGAGCACGGCAATCGCGCGCGTGCTGGCCGGCAGCGCCTCGAGGAAGAGGCGCGTGGCGAAGGGCCGGTAGAGCCGCACCTTAAGCAGACCGACCTTCTCGCCGCGCGCGTTGAGCCAATCGATCGTCTCATGGGCCGCTTCGCAGCCTGAGCCCATCATCACAATGACGCGCTCGGCCTCGGGTGCCCCGTGATACTCGAACAGCTTGTACTGGCGCCCGGTCAGCGCCGCGAAGTTGTCCATCGCGCTCTGCACGATCTCGGGACAGCGCAGGTAAAACGGATTCACCGTTTCACGTGCCTGGAAATAAACGTCGGGATTCTGCGCGGTGCCTCGGATGACTGGATGATCCGGCGAGAGCGCGCGAGCGCGATGTTCGATAACGCGGTCTTCATCGATCATCGCCCGCAACACATCCTCGGAAACGATGTCGATCTTCGAGATTTCATGCGAGGTGCGGAAACCGTCGAAGAAATGGAGAAAAGGAATCCGCGCCTCGAGCGTGGCCGAATGCGCGATTAGGGCCATGTCCTGCGCTTCCTGCACCGAGGCCGAGCAGAGCATGGCCCAGCCGGTCGCGCGGGCGGCCATCACATCACTGTGATCACCAAAGATCGAGAGCGCCTGCGCGGCCAGCGAGCGCGCGGCGACGTGGAAGACCGTCGGGGTGAGTTCGCCGGCGATCTTGTACATGTTTGGAATCATGAGGAGCAATCCCTGCGAGGCGGTGTAGGTGCAGCTCAACGCGCCGGTTTGCAGGGCGCCATGGATCGCGCCGGCCGCGCCGCCCTCGCTTTGCATCTCGATCACGGCCGGCACTGTTCCCCAGAGATTTTTGGCCTTGTTGGCCGACCACCCGTCGGACCATTCGCCCATGGGCGAAGCGGGCGTGATCGGGTAAATGGCGATGACTTCGCTAAGCGCATAAGCGATGCGGGCAACGGCCTCGTTCGCATCGAGAGTCTGGTAATTGGCAGGCATGGTGACGACTAAATGATCGACCGCGTCTGGCGCGCGCGGTACCCATGGATTGTTTTTTGCTGTGCAGGTATTGCGCATTTTTTCGGACAAAACGGCGGCCCGGGAAAAACATCACGACCACCCAAGCGCGTGAAACCGAATAAATTACATAGACCGACTTAACAGAATCCTGTTACGCTGACTCAACCCGGTACCACTGCTATGAAATCACCACTCCTTCTCGCTGGCTGTCTCATCATCGCATCCTCGCTCTCCGTGCTCGGCGCGGACGCCGCCGCTAATTACACGAAGCATTGCGCCGCGTGCCACGCGAAAGACGGGTCTGGCAATACCGTGCAGGGCAAAAAGACCGGCGCGAAAGATTACACCAAGGACCAGTCCTTTAGCGACGCCGCGGCTTTCAAGGCCATCAAGGAAGGCGTGACCGAGGGCGGCAAGGAGAAGATGAAAGCCTTCGGCGAGAAGCTTTCCGACGACGAGATCAAAGCGCTCGTCGCCTACGTCCGCACCTTCAAGAAGTAGTCGTTCGCCGCGGCCCGCAGCCGGCTGCTTCCTTGAATGAGCGAGAACTCTGAGCGTTCCGGCACCTTTAGGCGGCATTTTCATAATTGGGTGAGCTGGGCCGGCGCGGTGCTCGCGGCCAGCGCGATCTTTGCCTTCCTTTTCCTCCTCGCGATCGATCTCACCGCGGGGGAGCGGAACGCCTACGTCGGCATCCTGGCCTACCTGGTGGCGCCGGGGTTCTTCGTCCTCGGGCTCGTTCTCATGGGATTGGGCGCGCTCCTGCACAAGCGCGCGGAGCGTCGTCGAGGACGTCGCGAACACCACGTCTTCACGATCGATCTGGCGCGCCCGCGCGATCGCCGCGTTCTCGCCTTCTTCGCTCTTGGGAGCGTGGGCTTTCTCTTTCTCACCGCCCTTGGCAGTTACGAGACCTATCATTACATGGAGACGGTCGAATTCTGCGGGCAGCGTTGTCACGTGCCGATGGAGCCGCAGTTTGTCGCCGCCCAACATACGGCCCACGCCAAGGTTCTTTGCGTGGAGTGTCACGTCGGCCCCGGCGCGACTGCTTACATGAAGACGAAGCTCAACGGCGTGAAGCAGCTCTATCATGCGGTGAAGGGCGATTTCGACCGGCCCATCTTCGTCAGCGAAGCAAACCCGCGCCCGGCACAACAAATCTGCACGCAATGCCATTGGCCGGAGAAATTCGTCGGCACCGTCGAGCGCACCTATCACCACTTCCTTTCCGACGAAACGAACACGCCATTCACCGTGCGGCTGTTGCTCAACGTTGGCGGCGGGGATCCCACGCACGGCCCCGTGGGCGGGATTCACTGGCATATGAACATCGCGAACAAAGTCGAATACATTGCGAGCGACGAGCACCTCACGAAAATCCCCTGGGTGCGAGTGACCAACGCGCAAGGCCTCACGACCGAATACCGCAGCCCGGAGTTCAAGGACGACCCGGCGCGGCACAAGATCCGAACGATGGACTGCATGGATTGCCACAGCCGGCCCGCGCACAAGGTGCAGTCACCAAATGATGCGGTGGATATCGCCATGGCGAACGGCCGCATCGACCGCACCATCCCAAACGCGAAGGCGAAACTCGTCGAAGCGCTCACCCAACCTTACGGGACGAAGCCGGAGGCGTTGCAGGCCATTGCCACTTCGTTGGGCCAGGCATACCCCGATCCGGCGCAAGCAAATCCGCTGATCCAGCAGGCGCAGGCGATCTATCGGCGGAATTTCTTTCCCGAGATGAAGATGGATTGGCGGACGCATCCCGATCAGATCAGCCATAAGGATTGGGACGGCTGTTTCCGCTGTCACGATGGAAAACATAAAACCACCGACGGACAGAAGACGATCGCGGCAAGTGATTGCCGTTCGTGTCATATCATCCTCGCGCAGGGAAGCGGCGATCAGCTCAAACAACTCAACGCCGACGGCCACGCGTTCATCCACGTGGACTCGGAGTTCTCCGACTTCTCCTGCGCCGAATGCCACACTGGTGGAGTGCAGAAATAATCGCGCGGGCGGCAGCGTGATGCTGCGGTCCGATTCCGTCAATCTTCCTCACTGATCGTTACCTTCGGAATCACTTTGATCATCCAGATGAGGGAAGCGATGAGCCAGCAAATGGCGGCCGCGAGCAGATGGATGATCCGGGCGCGCGGCGCGAGATCGGCGCTTACGCGAGAGGCCATGGCGAAGAAAAGAAGCGCGCTCATGGCGATGAAAAACCAGAACCGCGTCTTCAAGCGTTCGAGGCTCCCGCTGTGTCCGAGGACGACCCGTGTCGCGACCGTGAAGACAATGAGATTGAAACCGGTAATGAAAACGGTATGCAACGAGGCGAGGCGATAGTTCGGCCAAAGCGCCATCATGGTGAAACCCGTGAGGATAAAGAGGAGCCCGGCCCGCAAGTAATCGGCTAAAAACGTCCGGCCTCGCCATGGCATTCTCGCGGCCAGGTAGACCGCGATGGCGGCGACGCGGATCCATGCCGCCGCTCTGGACGGCCCGGCGTTTTCGATCAGGAATGAGGCGATGATCGCGACGGCGATCACGGCATTGAAAGCCGCCTGCCGTTTCCATGTTCGCGAAAAGGCACGGGTCTCCGGCAGATCCGATCCAGGGAGGTCGAGCAAACGCCCGATAAAGAACGGCGCGACACCGAGGATCGGGAGAAGCACGAAACATTGGTTGAGCAGAGCGCTGCCAGCTTGATACGAACGTGAGTACTGCGCGTCTTCGGAATACGCGACGAGCGCGGCGCCGATGATTCCGCTGAGAATTCCGAGCGCGACCAGAATGAAATTTGGCGGCGGATTATCCTTCCGCTGCCGAAAGCGCCTCAGAAGCATTCGCGCGAAGAGGAGCAAACAGATCACGAAGCAAATGTCTCCGAGCCGATGCGCGCCACCGGTGTGAGCGCCGGCCGCGAGCAGGTCGAGACTAAAGACAGTCCCGATTTCGGTCGGTGAGAAATGCGGCGCCGACGTGAGGCGCGGGCCCGCGGTCCCGAGAAATCCAAAGATGAATGACGCCATCAGGCCTTGAATCATCAGCCGCGCATGGGCGACACTCGGATACGGAACACCGGCGCCGAGATAATAAAGCATCCAGAGCGAGACCCCGACGATCCCGAGCGCCGCGCCGGCTGGAAAGAAAATCCGGAACGGTTCCTGGCAGATTTGCGCCAGAGTGCGCTTCATTCGACGCTCGAATTCAATTTAGACCAGACCTCTTCCGCTCAGGGTTCCGCTTCCGTGGACACTGTCGCTTCGCCGGCAGTTTGAGCGAGGGCTTGCTCGACAGCGCGCCAGGCGAGCATGGCGCACTTAACCCGCTGTGGAAATCTTCGCACACCCTGGAGCAACTGGAGATCGCCGAGATTGGTCGATTGGCTCGCGTCCTGTCCCGTCACGAGATCCTTAAACCTGCGCGCCATCTCCGCCGCTTCCAGGCGCGTCTTGCCTTTCAATTTCATTGTCATCATCGACGCCGAGGCCTGGCTGATGGCGCAGCCGTGCCCGCTGAATTTCAGCTCCTGCAATTGGCCGTCGCCGCCGAATTTGACGCCGAGATGGATCTCGTCACCACAGGCCGGATTGTCGCCATGGACAACGATGTCAGGTTCCTCGAGCACACCGAAATTTCGCGGTCGCCTCGAGTGATCGAGGATCACTTCCTGATAAAGCTCTTCGAGGTCCGTGCTCATGCGAAGAAGCGCGCCGCGTCCCGCAGGATGTCGATCATGCGATCGATCTCCTCCCGTGTGTTGTAGAAATAGAAACTGGCCCGCGTAGTCCCGGGCAGACCGAACCGCCGCATTAACGGCTGGTTGCAATGATGCCCGCCGCGCAATGCCAAGCCGCGCTGGTCGGCAAACGTCGTCAGGTCGTGCGGATGCGCCGCATCCATGACGAAGCCGAGGATAGCGCCGCGCTCGCCGGCCGGCCCGAGAACGCGCATGCCGGGCAGCTCTGCTAACCGCTCGATAGCGTAAGCGGTTAACCGCGCGTCGTGCTCGGCGATCGCCGAACGTCCAATCGCATCGAGGTAATCGATCGCCGCGGCCAGCCCGATCGCGCCGGCGATATTCGGGGTGCCGGCTTCAAACCGATGCGGCGATTTCTTGAAGGAGCTTTTCTCGAGCGTCACGCTCACGATCATCTCGCCGCCGCCATGCCAGGGCGGCATGGCATCGAGCATTTCCGCGCGTCCGTAAAGGGCGCCGCTCCCGGTTGGTCCACACATTTTGTGGCCGGAGAAGGCAAGAAAGTCGCACCCGATCTCCCGGACATCGACCGGCATATGCCCTGCGCTTTGCGCGGCATCGACCAGGGTTACGGCCCCAACAGCCTTCGCTTTCCGGCACAGTTCCGCCACCGGGTTAATCGTGCCTAACGAATTCGAGACGTGCGTAAACGCGAACAGCTTCACCTCCGGTGTGAGCAACTGCTCGAGGTGTTCCAACGCCAGGGTGCCGTCATCGCGGACCGGCACAAATCGAAGCCGCGCCCCGACCCGCTCGGCCAGAAGCTGCCACGGCACCAGGTTGCTGTGGTGCTCCATCTCCGTGAGCAGAATCACATCGTTCTCATGCAGAAACCTGCCGCCCCATGCCTGCGCCACGAGGTTAATGCTCTCCGTCGTGCCGCGCGTAAAGACGATCTCATCCGCGCGCGCCGCCCCGATGTATTTCGCCACCCTGGCCCGCGCCCCCTCGTACGCGTCCGTCGCGCGCGAACTCAGCTCATGCAGCCCCCGGTGCACATTCGCGTTGTCGTGCTCATAATAAGAGCGCAGCGCATCGATCACCGCGCGCGGCTTCTGAGTCGTCGCCGCGTTATCGAAGTAAACCAGCGGGTGCCCGTGCACCTGTTGGTCCAGGATCGGGAAATCTTCCCGGACCTTCGCCCAATCAACCGAGCTCCTAACGGTCTGATGCACTGCTCAATGTGCGGCACGCCCAGGGACGCGCCAACTTCATTTGGAGGCGTCGGGATTTTGCGCTGACAGGCAGCTGTCAAGGGCGGCCGCGGCTTTACGGGCGTCGCGCACGGCGCGCACCACCGACCAGCTGTCTTGCGCTTGAAACACAGAGCGTGACGAACTGCGGCGGCGGCGGAGCAAGAAATGAACAGCAATAGCCAATGGATGATTAACGCCGGCGCGCGAGGCTCGTTATGTTTCGAGCAGAAAGAACATTATGAAAACAATTCACCCACTCGAACTCAAAGCTCGGCTCGAAGCCAGCCAGCCCGTCGAAATCGTGGACATTCGGCCGCGCGCTGAATTCGAAAAGGTCCACATCGAAGGTGCGCACTCATTTCCGTCGGCGGAGATTTCAGCCGAGAAACTTGTCCGCACCCGGGAATTGCTGCAGACCGAACCGATTTACCTCGTTTCCGAGAGCGGCGCTCTCGCCCAACTCCAGGCCTGTGATCTCGAACGGCAGGGCTTGGCTAATGTGATCATCGTCTCTGGCGGAATGCTCAGGTGGCAGAGCGATGGCCTTCCAGTCGTACGCCATAGTCCCGTGACCGATTGGCTCGCGGAAGGGCGAGAACGAATCAGTGCGGCCTGGCATGGAAAAGACACGGCCGAGACGGCTCTCAATTACATAACATAGCCAGCCGAAATTCGACACGGTCGATAATACTCTCCAGGGTCGCAAATGCCCGCCCGGCTTCCCAAACTATCGTCCAAGGGTGGACAAGCTTTGAGCCGCCTTGGCTCTGATCGGTTCGCCGCCTTGGGATACACCTCTCATGAGATCGGCCCCCTCATTTTCTAGCGCAATCTACGCATGGAGAAAACCAAGCCGCGATAAGCGGCTTACCGCCGAAGACTCCACATTTCCTGCACAAAGGAAGATTATGAATTACTTCATTGTATTACCGATTGCCGCGATGGCTACGCTCTACCTGTTCATCATTTGGCAGTGCTACAGGCATTGTGAGTGGTAGATCGACCTCCCCTTCCGGGGAGCGAACAAAACGGCGCTGGCATTGGCGTTGTCGAGGTCAACTGATCGCGGCGCGACGCTCTTTAACGCGCAAACGCCGCACACTGGATTCGCAAACCAGAGGCTAGGAATAGCGATTAGACTATCGTCCGCCACGATCGTCCGCGAGTGCTCAAATGATATCTCCGCGGAGAACAAGAAACGCACAGTGTTGGGCAAGCGCCGGTGAGCCGACCTCAGGCGAGGCGCCATATTTGCACTATGAAAACTCAAACGACCCAGGCTCAATCCAAACCCGGCATGCTGGGCCTCAAGAACATTCTGGTGCCACTGGATTTCTCACCCGCCTCCAATAATGGAGCGAAAGAGGAGAGGATGATGGAGCCGACTGTTGAGAGCCTGGCGACTCGTGTGGCTCTGCATCCCTTTCTCGTTGGGATGAAGCCACGGCAATTGGCCTTGCTGACCTCCTGTGCGGTAGCTGTTCAATTCAAAAAAGGACAGGTGCTTTGCCGCGAAGGCGAACTGGCGGACCGGTTTTATTTGATCGAAGCCGGAAGGGTAGTCCTGGAGTCGAACGGCGTCCTGGACGATCCATTGTTGGGGTGCTCGTGGATGTTTCCATCTCATACCTGGACCTTTACGGCGCGTGCGGTTGAGCCAACCACCGTCATCTTCTTTTCCGCGGCCATCCTGCGGGAGTATTGCGAGAGGGATCACTCGCTCGGTTACGAACTCTTAAAACGCATGAGCTTGTTGATGTACGGACGCATCCAAGCGGCGCGGAATAAAATGCCGGTCATTCACCATCGGAGCGTTGCTCGTCAGCCGGAAGGGGCTGTCGCTGTTTATGGAGCAGACACTCCAGACCCGGAGCTGAGGATAGTGAAGATGTATCCGGCGGAGAACCTCGATCGGGAATGTGCCCAGACAGCTGGCTAAGGGCGCCGCCGGTGTCGGGCTGAAGTCGAAAGAACCACCCTGTCCGATCACAAGATCGCGTCGGGAAGAATCGTGGCGTATACTCTGGCAATGCCCGAAGACACGCCGCCTGACACCAGCAATCAGGCGAACAAGCAGCTGATCGATACTTTGCTACACTCGCGATTGTATCGTGACTACCAGAGTGTTTTCAGCAAAGCAACTGGCCTGGCGCTCGCGTTGCGGCCTCTGGAATATTGGCGACTGGAGCACCACGACAAAACCAACGAAAATCGGTTCTGCGCTCTTCTCGCGCAGAGGCCGGCGACGCTGGCCGTTTGCTTGCAATCGCATGCGGATATTATCCGACACACCGGCATCAAACCGTGCACCGAAACCTGCCCATTCGGTTTGACCGAGACGGCGGTGCCGGTGCGGCTCGGCGAAAAAACAATCGGCTTTCTTCGGATCGGTCAGGTTTTGCGCCGCTCGGCCATCCAATCGGACAAGCGGCGCGCCGCCGCCAAGCTCGCGGAATGTGGCGTGCCGTTTACCGGGGAGATCCGAAAGGCCTGGGAAGCGACCGCGATCATCCCGAAGGAGAAGTATGCCGCCATCGCGCGGCTGCTTACATTTTTCGCCGAACAACTCTCGACGCTCGTCAACCAAATTGTGCTCCAGAAACAGAACGCCGAGCCGATCGTCGTGCTCAAGGCGCGCCAGTACATTGCGCAACACAAAATGGAGCCGCTTTCCTTGACGGCCGTCGCGCACGCCTCCGGCGCAAGCGTGTTTCACTTCTGCAAAGTCTTTAAGAAAACGACCGGTTTGAGGTTTACCGACTACGTTGGCCGGGTCCGCTTGGAAGACGCCAAAACGCAGCTCTTGAATCCGAGCCGTCGCATCAGTGAGATCGCCTACGACGTCGGCTTCCAATCGCTGACCCAATTCAACCGGGCGTTCCACCGGGTTTTTGGTCAATCACCCACCGAGTTTCGCGCGCATCTCGGCACTAAACCGCGGCGCCAGAAAGCGGCGTAAACAACGGTAGGCCGAAAGGGGCATGGTCGTGCGCGTCGATCCACTTGCCCTCTCCATGGTGCGCAAAATATGCCTGGAGAAAGACAATGGGGAACCGGCGGACGGCGGCGAATGCGCGAGCTTCAGGCATGAAAACGATCGCGCGAACTCTTCTCACTCTCACCTTGCTCGCCACATCCTTTTGGGCCGCCAGCCCATCGGCGAAGGCCGGCGAACTAGTCTATTCCCAATACTCCGATGGCCAATCCGCCTACGGCCCGAGCCAGGTCTGGCCAGCTACCGGCGTGAACAGCGAAATCGCCGATGAGTTTGATGTGGTGGCGAACATCGACGGCGTTTACGCCCGTGGCTTCGCCGGGGTCGGGACGGTTAATTATCAAGGCGTGTGGATCCGCTTCTACGCCTTCGGCGCGGACAACAAGCCGGGCGCGCTCCAACACGAATACTTCTTGGCGGCCAGCGATCCCAACGTGGTTTTCAACGGCGGCGGAATTGACGCAACCCTGTCGCCCACATTCGCTGCAACCGGTCGGCATTTCCTCTCCGTCCAACCGGTCTGCAACTATTGGTACCCGTGGAGTTCCAGCAGCGGCGCCCCGCGCGGCGAAGCCTTTTACTTCCGCAACAACACGGCGGGTGAAGCGTGGCATCACGGCGATGGCCACCCCAACACCAACGTCAATGCGGACGTGGAGTTTTCTCTCTACGGGACGGTGACCGGCGCGGGCGCCATTACCAGTTTGTCCGCGAACACGCTGCCACGCAGTGGCTTTCTCGAAGTCTTCGGAACCAACTTTGGCGGCAATGGCACTGTCCTGATCGGCGGGATTGCCGCGCAGGTGTCGACTTGGACCAGCACGCGCGTTATCGCTTACGTTCCGGAAACGGCGCCGCTCGCGACCCTGCCGGTGCAAGTAGTCAGTGACGCCGGTGGCAGTAACACCGTTCCGCTGGCCGTGACGGCGCGCCCTCCGGCCGCCGACCACGTGAACTGGCGGTTCCGCATGGATGCCCCTTACTCGTTGGTCCGGCCGGTCATCGGCCCTGATCGGACCGTCTACGTCATCGATGTGTTTGATCACCTCTACGCGCTCACCCCGGATGGCGGGCTGAAATGGCTCGTGCGTGGGGCCGGCAGCAAAGGAGTCGCCGTCGGCGAGGACGGCGGCATTTACGTTGCCTCGGAGAGTTTCATTAACGCCTACAATCCGGACGGCTCGGTGAAGTGGCACTTCGTCCAGACTCCACGCGCGTTCATCTGCCTGGGCGTCTCCGTGGGACCGGATGGCAACATTTACTCCGTCGGCACGGAAGGCATGGGCGTATTTTCACTGACACCCGCCGGCACGCTGCGCTGGCAAACCCCCGAGGCTTATGACCGGCGGATTGTCGATTACGCCGAAATCCTTTTCGGTCCGAACGGCAGCACTCAGCAACTCTACTTCGCCGCGAACAACCACCTCCGCGCGATGCGCCTCGATGGCAGCGATGTGTTCACCGTTCCAGGCTGGTATGGGCAACCCGCGGTTGGCCCGGACGGCAGCGTTCACTCTTCCTTCTCGGCTTACTCGCCCAATGGCAGCCTGCTTTGGACCTTCCAAAGCCCCTTCCCGTACAATGTTTTCACGCCGCCCGACATTGGAAGCAACGGCATCCATTACTTCGTGCAGAATTTGAGCAAGCTATTTGCGCTCAACCCCGACGGCTCGCAACAGTGGCTCATGAACGTCAACGGCTATGTCGATGGGCCGGTCGTTGATCCGTTTAATACCCAACTCGTCATGGGTAACGCCGACACCCTGGATCACGCCGGCTTCATTCTTTCCGCCAGCACCCAGAACGGGCAGGAAAACTGGCGCACAATTCTGCCCAAGGAAGACCCGACCGTTTGGAATCCCTGGATTGGGGAATTCGGTTTCAACCAATTTATCTCGACGCGCGCGCGCTTTGCTCCGGACGGTCAGGCTGCTTATATCCACACCGCCACCGCGACAGGCGATAACGACACCAGCAAGTCCTTTGTCTACTCCCTTAACACCGACACCGGGCTTCCATCTCCTTCACCAAGCCCAAGTCCGAGTCCGAGCGCAAGTCCGAGTCCGAGCGCAAGCCCAAGTCCGAGTCCGAGCGCAAGCCCGAGTCCGAGCGCAAGTCCGAGCCCGAGCCCAAGCCCAAGTCCGAGCGCAAGCCCAAGTCCGAGCGCAAGCCCAAGTCCGAGCGCAAGCCCGAGTCCGAGCGCAAGCCCAAGCCCGAGCGCAAGCCCGAATCCGAGCGCAAGTCCGAGTCCGAGCGCAAGCCCAAGTCCGAGCGCAAGCCCGAGCCCAGCGTCCAAGGCGATCAACCTCTCGACTCGCATGCGAGTTCAGACCGGTGACAACGTCGGCATTGGCGGCTTCATCGTCACGGGAACTGCTTCCAAGCGTGTTCTCATTCGGGGGATAGGACCATCGTTGACAGGCCTCGGTGTCCCCGACGCGCTGGCTGATCCAGTGCTTGAGCTGCACGGTCCCGGCACATTTGCCACGATCACGAACAATGACTGGAAACAAACCCAGGCGCTTGAGATCGAGGTCACGGGCATCCCACCTGCCAATGACCTCGAATCAGCGATCATTGCGACGCTGGCTCCCGGAGCCTACACCGCGATCATGCGAGGCAATAACAACACCGCCGGTGTCGCCCTGGTCGAAGTCTATGATCTCAACCAGGGAGTTGACTCCAAGCTGGCCAACTTGAGCACCCGTGCCTTCGTCAGTTCTGGAGACAACATCGTCATCGCCGGCTTCATGCTCGGTGGCGACAGCGGCAATGACAGGATCGTGCTCCGCGGCATTGGCCCCAGCCTCGCTCTGGCGGGAGTGCCCAATGCCCTGGCCGATCCGACGCTCGAGCTGCGTGATAGCAATGGCGCTCTCCTCATGGCGAATAACAATTGGCAGGATAACCCCGTCGCGGCCGCGGAACTGACCTCGGCTGGCCTCGCGCCCTCGAACGACCTCGAGGCTGCGCTAGTCGCGACGCTTCCGCCGGGCCCTTATACCGCCCTGCTCGCGGGAGCGAACAATGGCACCGGCATAGCCTTGGTTGAAGTCTACGACCGCGGCCCGACGCCTTAATGCTAAATACCGAGGAATCTCGCGCGACTAAAGGCCGAGCGCGGAGCGTGGCTCCCGCGCAAACTTGAATCCACTCAACGGGAAGTCGGCCGTGTTCCGGGCCAGCGCGAGAAACTGAAAGGTGGTTCCGAGCAGTTCGGGATGCAGCAGCGTTTGCAAGGCCCGGCGGGACGCGGGATCCGCGCTGGCGTCAAACTGTTCCGGCATCAGCCCGGTCACGACTCCGGTGGTGAAGTGGTGTTGATCGGTGAATCCGGCCACGGAAAAACCGTGCGCCTCCGCCCGCTCGGTGAGGCTCGTCCAATCGACGTGCGCGGTGATATCGACCTGGCCAAGGTCGGTGAGCGGCGAAGGAACGATGCGATGATGCGCATAACATCGAAGCGTGCCGCTGATTCGTTCGGGCGCGTAATAGTTCTCGCGCGAATAGCCGTAATCGACCGTCAGGACGTACCCGCGATTCAGCTTTTGCGCGAGAGCCTCGAGCCATTTTAAAGCCGCGAGATTCACTTCCGTCTCGTAGGGCCCGCTCAAATCGTGCGGGACCGTCTCGAGATGCAGGCGCAACTCCGCATCGGTGATCGGCTCAAGGACGAACCGAAATTCATCGCCTGACTCGGCCACGCATCGTTCCTGCCAGTTGTCGGAGGGACTCGCCGCGGCGAGTCCTGGACGTGCAGAAGCACGTCCCTCCGAATCAGTGCGGCTGAGCAACCGCACGGGCATCGCATCCAGAAGCTCGTTCGAGAAATGGACGCCGCAGAACGGTTCGAGGTCGTCGAGCGATTTTTCCCACGTGACCTTCCCGCTGAAGTCGCGCAGCGCGACCCCCTGCCGTTCCCGCAAAATGGGAAATGGCTCGATGATCCGATAACGAAGCTTGGAAGAAAGATCCGGAGCCCGCTCGCGCACGGCTCCGAGAACATCCCGGGCGAAATCGCCATGGTGAGCGCCCTGTTCGACGATGGCGAAATCTTCGGGCCGGCCGAGCGACTCCCACATCTCGACGAACTGCGCCCCCAGCAGCCGGCCGAAGAGCGGACCCACGCTGACATTGGTGAAGTAATCGCCGCGCCGCCCGATCGCGCAGCGCCCCGAGCTGTAGTAGCCCAGCACCGGATGATAGAGCGCCTGCTCCATGAACCAATCGAACATCACCGGTCCGCGACGGCGAATCGTGTCCCGGATGATTTCGACCAGAGAGGGGTTATCCGTCTTCATTGATTTGAGCGTTTGCGGTTTGGATTTTGATTCGGATTGCACCTAAGTTGCGCGACATCAAAGAGCTTCGGCCTCCCACATGCGAGATTCCCATTTCACGCGACCCTCGGTTGAGTATTTCCATCGCCGTTGGTTTACCAAACCGAAATTTTACCTCCCGATCGGGGCCATCGTCGTTCTCCTGATCGGTTTCGGGATCTATTTTTTCTCCATCGCTTCAGTCCTCAGCGCCGAAGCCGCGACTTTCGACCTGTCGAAGCTCGAACAGATGGAATCGGCCAGTGTCATCGTCGATCGCAACGACAAGATTTTTGGCCAAATCTACGTCGAGAATCGAGAGACGATCCCATACGACCAGTTGCCGCGCGAGCTGGTGAACGCGGTGGTCTCCGTGGAGGACACCAAGTTTTACCAGCATGGCGGTTACGATCTGTGGGGCATTTTGCGCGCGGCGCTCAAGAATTTCACCGCCGGCCATGTGCGGCAGGGCGCGAGCACGATCACCCAGCAGCTCGCGCGCAATAGTTTCGCGCTCAAGGAAAAAACGTTCCGGCGCAAGCTGCTCGAGATTTTCCTCGCCCGCCGGATCGAGGAGCGCTTCGGAAAACAAAAAATCATGGAGTTGTACCTGAACCGCATCTACTTCGGCGGTGGGCTGTACGGGGCCGAGGCGGCCGCGCGCGGTTATTTTGGAAAACCGGCGCGCAACATGTCGCTGACGGAAAGCGCCACGCTGGCCGGATTGATCAAGAGCCCAAACAAACTTTCTCCCTGGGGAGACAAGGCGGCCTCGCGCGATGCGCGCAACGTCGTCCTCGCCCGGATGCGCGATCTCGGATTCATCACGCGCGGGCAATGCGAGACCGCCCAGGCGGAGGAGATCGCGATCGGGAGCCGGCAAAGCGCGCAGGGTCAAACGTACGCGGTCGATTACATCCGCCAGCAGGTCATTGCCGCGGTCGGCTGGGACCGGGCCATGAATGAAGGCTACCGGATTCACACTACGATCGATGCGGAGTTGCAGAAGGTCGCGGAGGAATCGTTGAAAAAGCACCTCGTCGAGGTGGAGCAGCAACCCGGTTACGGTCATCCGACCTACGAGTCCTTCGCTAATCGTTATCGCAACGCGAAACAGCTTTCCGTGCCGAACCTGTCGGCGGCGCCCGACTATTTGCAGGGCGCGCTTATCGCGCTCGACAATCAAACCGCCGGCATTCTCGTGCTCGTGGGCGGCCGCGATTTTGAGCACAACCAATTTGACCGGGCGCTCCAAGCGAAACGGCCCGCGGGAACGGCAATGAAGCCCTTCGTCTATGCCGCCGCCTTCGAGAACGGACTCTTCCCGGGGTCCCTAGTGGAAGATTCCGCGCTGGATAATCGGGCCGTCATGATCGGCGGCACGACCGGCATTCTCGGGGAATGGGGACCTGAGTCGGCGGAGAACCGCTACGAAGGGCCGATGACGGCGCGCCAGGCGCTCGCGAAATCGAAAAACGGCGCCACCGTCCGCATCGGGATGACCGTTGGGGTGGATCCTGTCATTCAGCTTTGCCGCGCCGCCGGCATTCGTTCGCAACTCCGTCCCTTCCCGGCCACCTTTCTCGGCAGCAGCGAAATTACGCTCGCCGAGCTTGCCCTCGGCTACACGATTTTTCCCAATGGCGGTTGGCGTCCGAACTCGCCGCATATTCTCGATCGCATCGAGGAGAAGGACGGCACCGTCGTCTGGAAATCCCCGGAGGAACGGGCGCGGCACAAAGTCGTCAAACCTGAGACCGCCTACGAAGTGCATTCCTGCCTGGTTGATGCGCTCGAGTCGGGGACGGGCCGGGCCGCCCGCGAAAAATTCGGCCTCAAGAAATTCCCGGCCGCCGGCAAAACCGGAACCGCTTACGATTTTACCGACGCGCTTTTCGCCGGGTACGATAACTCGATTACCTGCGCGGTCTGGGCTGGGTTCGACAAGCCTCAGAAAATTTATCGCGGAGCGTTCGGGAGCGAAATCGCGCTGCCGGTCTGGGTCGATGTCATGAATGCCGCGAGCGAGCGATATCCGCCGAAGGAGATTCCGCGGCCTGCCGGAATGCAAACCGTCGAGATTTGCTCGAGGTCCGGATTACTCGCGACGGACAAATGTTACGACTCCGTGAAATCGTCGGATGGAGAAACGGTCCGCCGCCGCACCACGTATATGGAGATCGCGACCTCCGCCCAAATGCCCACGGAGCCCTGCAATGTGCATGGCGAGGCGAGAGCGCGCCTGGTGCGCGATTTGCCCGCTTCGGGATTTCCGCGCGCCGCCCTCGCCGTCGATCCCACTCAAGTGTCGCCCGTCGCGGTGAAGGGGCCCGTCCTTCTCGCGGAGAATGATCCGTACAATGCCGTGAAATCGACGGTAAAACCGAAGCCGCCGCCGGAAAATCCCGACGGTCTCAACGCGGATGAAAACATGCCCGATCCGTCCAAACCGGTTTTGAAAGCGCAGCCCGTCGAACCTGATTCGAACAAGCCCATCTTGAAGGCCGAGCCGGTCGACCCCGATTCCGCTATACCCATTTTGAGGGCGCAGCCGGTCGAACCGACGCCCATGGAAATTCGTCGCGCCAAGCCGGTAAACCCGACCGATGAAATCCCCGCCGACCAGATCTTGAGGCCCACGCCACCGCCCCCGGCGGATTTGGGAGACTAGGTGGATTGCCTCTCCTCGGAGGGACGTGCTTCCGCACGTCCGATTCTTTTCGGTCTTGTACGCCCATTCGAATATTGGGACGTGCAGAAGCACGTCCCTCCGAGCCTACACACCTCTCGCAACGAAGAGTGCAAGTTAAAGTGAAAGTGTAAGTGCATGAAGCCGCGGTCCCCGCGCGATCGATCTTCGCAGTCACCCTCGACATCTGATACCGTGCCCTCGCGATGGCGCAGAATGATCCGTCTCTCTTTCGCTTGACCGTTCTCAACCCGGGGGGACGCGACCCGGAACAGCATTTCCCCGATGGCGCGGGCGAAACAGCGCAACCTCATCAACCGACGAACTTTCACGCCTACGCCGCGTGCACCCGCGGAAGTTTTCACCGCGACGCCAAACGTGCCATCGCCGAAGCCACGCCGGTCCTGCTCCTGCTGCGCGGCGACTTCAGCGCGTCGGAACGCGCGCTAACGGCTCTGCAAAAGGCAGGACGCATCGTCGCCGTTTCGTTGAAGGAAACGGGCCTGCATCAAATCGCGGACCAGTTCCGCGATCCCGCGAGGTTTTCTCGTTTTCGGCGGATCGTGATTCAGGCGGACGGTTGTATCGCGCCGACACCTGAGGCCGCGGATTTTTATCGGGCGATTCGGGCCAGCCCGGATCGAGTCGCTTTCATCCCGACTCCCTATCCCCTGGACGATCGACGCTGGGATTTTTCGCGGCCGATCGAGGAACGCTCGGGAGTCTTTATCGGCACGCGCGAGTGGAACGTGCTCTCGCGGAATCATCTCGGGGCGCTGGTCGTGGCGCGACAACTAAGCGAGCAGACAGGCGAACGCGTTACCGTCTTCAATTTCGATCGCCGCAAAGGCGCGCGTCTGATCGCCGGAATCGGATTCGCGTCCGAAAAACTGCGCATGCTCGATCGAAAGCTTTCCTATCCTGAATACCTCCGGGAAATTGCGCGGCATAAGATCGTCCTCCAGCTCGATACCAGTTTCGTTCCGGGCCAGGTGGCGGGCGATGCGTTGCTCTGCCGCGTTCCGTCTGTCGGAGGAAACGGCGCCATTGATCGGCTCGCGTTTCCGCAAAGCTGCGGCTTCGCGCGCTCCATCGAAGATATCGGGCGGACCGCGTTTCGGCTGTTGACTGACGGAACGCACTACCAGCAAAGCGTGGCCGGCATGGAGCCCGTCGCGACCCGACGTCTCTCGTTCAAGGTCGTCGCGAAAGAGCTGGAGAATTTTTTCAGCGAGTAGTTAGCGAGCGTTTGCTCTTATTCGAGGGGAGCGATCGGCAAGAGCGGCAGTTGCTGTCGCGCGCGATCCCAATCCTCTCGTAGCTCTTCGAGGTGAAGCAGCCGCCACGCATTCACAAGGTCATAGGCCGTCTTTGGCAGACTTCCGAGGTAAACAGTCCCGTTTCAATCTCGATCAGTGCCTCATGCTCACCGTAAATCGCATGGAAGTGCCGCGGTGGATGATCGCGATAATAGAACCGGACGATGATTCAGTAGAATCGGCTGACCTCAGGCATGAATCGCTTCAGTCGCCCGCTTGCCGGTTATATCCTGATAAGCCGAATCCGGGCAAATCTCGATCTCCTCAGGCCATGAAATCTGGCCGTACTCCCCGAGATGGACAGTGCGGAAAAACGTCTCGTCGGCCAGTGGCGCAAAAACCCCTCGCCCGACGTCTCCAGAAAGGTCAATGGTGCCTTCCACGCCATCGGGGTACGAAATGCGCAGGTGAAACTCCGGCAGCGCCTCTACCCTGATTGGTCTCATCATAACCGAATAGTCCGCACTCTGCTACGGCGCGCAAGCTCCACGCTAGCGGCTACCACTCCAGGCGTCCTGCGTTTACTGCCTGGGATCCCAGCCATCCTCCCCGCCCAGGATATTCTCGACCGTGTAGGCTTTCGCTTCGGCCTCGCTGAGCTGTCGCGTCCAGGCGGGTCGCTTGCGTGTATCAGCGCCGGAACCGGTATTCTTGTATTCGACGTATCGGGCTGTCTTGTGATTGTCGTTCCCGCGCCCCGCGATCCATCCCTCCGGCCAAAAGTTCTCGCCTATCTCGCATTCGAAAAACGCGGTGGCGGCGCCTTTCTGCCAGGGAGTGCCGAGGTAGCTCCTGTCCTCCGCGCACGTGACCTTGCACTTGAGGAAAACTAAACCAAACGGCGTTTCCGGACTGGTGCTCGCCGCGGTGACGCAGCCGCCGTCCTTGGCGTGGATATGCGAGTTCTCGAACACCGCGGTGGCGCGGCCCATGATGAAATCGACGCGGCCTTCCACGTAGCAATTGGTGAAATAGGTCCGCTGGCCGTCGACGTAAAGCGTGTCCTTCCATCCGAGAAATCGGCAGTTGCGGAAGATTTGTTTGTCACCGGTCGTCCGCACGGCGACCGCTCGTATCTCCTGAGGAGTGGAATTTTCGAACGTGACATTCTCGGCCGTAAAGTTGTCCGCCTCGATCAATACGCTTTCGCTGCCGCTGGTGGTGATTTTCTTTCCCGGCGCTTCTGGGTCGTCCATCCCCACGCAGCGGTTGAACGTGAGAATGGTCTTGCCCGCGTCTTTGTCGCCGCCGCGAAGGGTGATGAAGGTCTTGGCCGGGTTGATCAACAAGCGCTCTTTGTAGGTGCCGGGTGTGATGACAATGACGCGCGGTTCGGTGTTCTGTTCGGGGATGGAATCGATCGCGGATTGGACCGTCTTGAATTGTCCGCTGCCGTCGGAGGCAACGACAATCGGGGGTTGCTCCGCGCTGACCGCGATGGCGGACAGCAACCCGAAAATCATCGTCACTACGCGGAGCGGCGTCATCTGTTCAACCTCCAACGGGCGCTGTCGCGAGCGGCGCCATCGCCTCGAGATAGTAATCTTCGAGCTGTCGCGTTTGCGCGCTTTGCTCGAATTTTTGGCGAACCGAATCCGCGCCGTTCCGAGCCATCGCGGTCAACTGGTCAGGCTGGGCGACCGCCTCCAGCAAGGCGTCCGCGAGCGCCTCGTGATGGCCCTCCCCCACGAGAATTCCGCTCTTTCCATGCTCGACCGCTTCTGGAATCCCGCCGTGTTCGGTCGCAAAGACCGGGAGCCCGCTCGCCATCGCTTCCAGCATCGAGTTCGGAACGCCTTCCTGATTCCCGTCCGCGCCCCGCTCACTTGGATGCAGAAAAATGTGCGAGCCATAAAACAGTTCGCGCAGTTCCGGCTGCGAAACGAAGCCGGGAAATGAAACCTTGCCGCCCACGCCAAGCTCGCGCGCCCGCGATTCCAATTCCGCTTGGAGCGGTCCTTCGCCGGCAATCGTGAAGCTGGATTCCGGATAACGCTTCGCGAACTTCGCGAAAGCCAGCAGGCTGGTTTGCAGCCCTTTCTTTTCGATCAAGCGGCACGCCTGCACGAATTTCCATGCGCCATCGGTTGGCCGCGCGCGCGTTAGAAACGGGATTTCCTCGACCGGAATGCCGGTCCGCTGGATCCGGATTTTTTCGGGCGCGCAACCGATTTCGATGAGAGCGCGTCCGAGCGATTCCGACCGCACCAGGACCAGCCGCACCGCTTCGAGCATCTCTTTCGTCGCCGCGCGATAAGCCGGCTTTTCGAGGTCGACCATCACATCCGCTCCGTGAAAGGAAACGACCGACGGTTTTTCCCAGGCGCGGATCAAAGGCAGGAGATGGACGGCGATATGTCCGAAAAAAATATGCAGGAGTTGCGCTCGCGCGTCCTCGAGCACACGGATCAGCGTTCTCGTTTCCCCGCTGGAAATCCGCCAGGGCGCTGCCTGAATTTGCTTGAACCAAAATCGCCGGGCGAAATGCAGCGCCGGCTTACCCACCAGCGTAATTCTCTCGAACGGGTAGCGCTCGGCTTCTTCCCGCTTTTGCGCGATCACGACCGGCGTAACGCGGGTGAGCGAGGTGATCTGCCGGTAGATGTGAAGCATCTCCGGCTTCAAGAAGGTCGCGCAATAGCAGGCGACCACCGGCCCTTCGGTGGATCGAGTCCCGCCGCCGCGGGATCGCGCGATGTCCGTCAAGTGCGGCTCCGCCGCCATCTTAAGCATCGAGCGGTCCCGCGAGGGCGGGGCTCGATCCACCACACATTTCCGTCAAAATCGGAACTCAAAGAATTTAATGCCCCTCCACTTTTCGGGACGGTAGATATCCGTCACGTCAAAGCTCACCGCCTCCATGGAAGTGCCGTATTTGCGCGGCGCTCTGGGATTCAACATTTGGAGCGGGTTGCCACCGCGAAAGGCGCGCGGGATCACGCCGTCCACGGCTCTTTTGTAAACGGGCGGGGCCTGCCGCTGGCGCTGCTGCTTCTTGGCCGTCGCCGGAGCAACAAAGGTTTCCGCGGCGACAACCGGGGTAACGGCGGCAGCGATCAGCAAGGCGGCGATCAGGTAGGTCTTCATGGTTGTGGCGGCGGCGGGGTTTGGGTTCGAATTGGAATCAGCCCGCTATTGAAAAGCAGGTTTCCGTCCGTGGCTCAATCATAGAATCGCTAATTCGTGAAATGGTTATCTTGCCCGCCCGGACGCCCGGGCGCACAATCAGAGGGCAATGGACTATCTTGCAAAGGCTCGGCGCGTTCTCGATGTGGAAATCTTTGAGGTCCAGCGTTTGCGCGACCGCCTGGACGACAGTTTTTCCAAGGCGGTCGACCTGATCAAAGAGGCGGTCGAGGCGCGCGGCAAGGTGGTGGTGGTCGGGGTGGGGAAATCAGGCCACATCGGGAATAAGATCGCCTCGACTCTCACGAGCACCGGTTCGCCCGCGGTGGTGCTCGATTCCCTGAACGCCCTGCACGGCGATCTCGGCATGGTGGCCGACGGCGACGTCGTCCTCGCCTTGAGCGCCAGCGGCGAAACGGAGGAGTTGTTGCGGATCCTGCCCGCCATCGCCCGGTTTCAGGTCAAGATCATCGCCGTCTGCGGCGACGCGAACTCGACCCTGGCAAAAAATTCGCACGTCTTCGTCGACGTGAATATCGAACAGGAAGCCTGTCCGCTGAATCTCGCACCCACTTCCAGCACCACCGTCATGCTCGCCCTCGGCGACGCACTTGCCATGGTCCTGCTCGAGGCGCGCGGCTTTCAAAAGGAAGATTTCGCCCGGTTCCATCCCGCCGGGATGATCGGCCGCAGTCTGCTCTTGCGCGTCCACCAAATCATGCGCCCGAAAAACGCGCTCGCTCTCGTCGCGCCCGACGCCCCGATCCACGCCGTCCTCAAAACGATGACCGAAGTCCGCGCCGGCGCCGCCGTCGTCTCCGACGAAAACGGCCAACTGCTCGGCATTTTCACCCACGGCGATTTCGCCCGCCACTTCCAGTCCGACACCAAAATCGCCGACCGCCTCGTCGGCGACCTGATGACCCTAAATCCCGTCACCGTCCACCAGGACAAGCTGGCCGTGGAAGTCCTGAACCTCCTCGAACGCCACCGCATCGACGACCTCGTCGTGGTGGACGATAACCAGGCCCCGGTCGGCATCGTCGATTCGCAGGACCTGACGAAATTGAAACTGCTCTAGCTAAGATCCCCCCGAACTCGATCCAACGGCACCATGGCGAACGAAGCGCATTTCGCAATTCTGAAGCGGGGAGTGGCGGAATGGAACGAGTGGCGCAGAGAAAGTGAGGAAGACCCAAATCTTGTGGGTGCAAACCTCGAAGGAGCGGACCTTAGCGATGCCAACCTAAACCAAGCAGACCTTAGCTGTGCGAAGCTAAGTGGCGCGAATCTCATGGCCGCGAGCCTTTTCCACGCGAACCTGAGTGGCGCGAGCCTCAGCGGCGCGAACCTTGGCGTTGCGAACCTCAATGGTGCAGACCTTAGCGACACTAATCTCAGTAGCGCGAATCTCGGCGCTGCGAATCTAAGTGGCGCGCAGTTCATTAACGCGTTTCTCGTTTTTGCCAACCTTGGTTCCGCTGACCTTAGCGGGGCAAACCTCAGCCAGGCACATCTTGGCCTTGCGAACCTGGGCGGTGCGAATCTTAGCGGCGCGAATCTTCAAAATGCGATCACTGTGAATACACGGTTCGCGGATTGCGATCTGGGCAAAACCAAAGGACTGAGTCTGGTTGACCATCAAGGCCCGTCCACTATCGGCGTCGACACCATTTACAAATCCAGAGGCAAGATCCCTGAGAGCTTCCTGCGGGGGTGTGGTGTACCGGAAGGCCTCATCATGCAGATGCATTCACTCCTGGGTGCCGAGGACGGCATCCAGTTCTACTCGTGTTTCATCTCCTACAGCGGCAACGACGAGGATTTCGCTAGGCGCTTGCACGGGAAGATGCGCGATGCGCACTTGCGAGTCTGGTTCGCGCCGGAAGACATCCACGGTGGAAAGAAGCTGCACGAGCAAATCGAGACGGCTATCCGCATTTACGACAAGCTGCTCATCGTTCTTTCTAAGGCGAGCCTGCAAAGTGAATGGGTGATGACGGAACTGCGCAAGGCGCACAAAGCTGAGCGCCAAAACAGCAAACGAAAGCTCTTCCCCGTCCGCTTAGTGGACTTCGAAACGTTGCGCAACTGGGAGTGCTTCGATCCCGAAACCGGCAAAGATCTCGCCGTGGAGCTACGCGAATACTTCATCCCCGACTTCTCAAACTGGAAAGACCACGATCAGTTCGAAGCCGCCTTCGACCGCCTGCTGAAAGATCTCCGCGCTGAGGATAGGGCAACGTCGTTTTAAACGTCGCTCAGATGGCAAACGCCGAACATCTCGCGATCTTGAGCCAGGGGGCGGAGGTGTGGAATCGGTGGCGCACGGAACCTAAAGATCCGTCATTTTTTGAGTGCGCGGACCTCACTCTCGAAGACTTGGGCTACGCGAACCTGAGCGATGCAGACCTGCGAGGCGTAGATGTTTACGGAGTCCAACTCACCAGCGCGAACCTCGTCGGTGCAAACCTCGGTCTGGCGAACCTATTCGGCGGTGCGAATCTCAGCTACGCGGATCTCACTGGCGCGAACCTCTACGGTGCGAGCCTCATCGGCGCGAACTTGAACTGCGTAAAACTCATACGCACGGATCTCACTTGGGCCAATCTCAGCAGCGCGGAAATTGCCGGTGCAGACTTTCAGGGCGCTGTCGTTGCAAACACGACTTTCGCCAATTGCGACTTAAGCGAAGCCAAAGGACTCGACCTCGTCGAGCACGGAGGCCCTTCCACCATCGGCATCGACACGATTTACAAATCCAAAGGCAGGATCCCGGAGAGCTTCTTGCGGGGGGCCGGCGTGCCTGAGGGCTTCATCACTCAGATGCACTCGCTCGTCGGCGCGGAAGATGGAATTCAATTCTACTCCTGCTTTATTTCCCATAGCGGCAAAGACGTGGATTTTGCCAAACGGCTGCACGGGAAGATGCGCGATGCGCATTTACGGGTTTGGTTTGCGCCGGAGGAAATGAAGGGCGGTAACTTGCTGATCGAGCAGATCGAGACGGCGATACGTATTTACGATAAGCTGCTGATCGTGCTCACCGAAGCCAGCATGGAAAGCGAGTGGGTGATGACCGAGTTGCGCAAGGCGCGCAAAGCGGAGCGCCAGAGCGGCAAGCGCAAGCTTTTCCCTGTGCGGCTGGTAGACTTCGAAACGCTGCGCGACTGGGAGTGCTTCGACGCCGACAGCGGCAAGGACCTCGCCGTCGAATTGCGCGAATACTTCATTCCCGACTTCTCAAACTGGAAAGACCACGATGAGTTCGAGGCCGCCTTCTCGCGCCTCCTCAAGGACCTCCGCGCCGAGGAGAGTGCGAAGTGATTCGCGGATGATCAGACAGGATTAACAGGATTTCTTGGATTGAAGAATTTGGTTTTCTTTGCCTGCTCCTTCATTGCCTGAAGAAGTTGCCGGGTCGCTTGATCCAGAATCTCTTCTTCGGACCGTTGCGAGGCTTGGCAGCCGGTGCTTTGGGCATGCCCTTTCCATACACAAAACCGCCATATTTCCAAATCTTAGGCACGGTCCGGGTACCAGCTCTGCGACCTCCTGTTAATCCCGTAAATCCTGTTCCTTTCGACTGCCGCTTGAAAAACCATCAACCATCATCTATCAACCTCTCCACCTATGGCAGCCGCGAACGATCTCCGAAAAGGAATGGCGATAAAATACAATGGCAACACCGCCATTGTCGTCGAGGTGCATCACCGCACGCCGGGAAACCTGCGCGCGTTTGTCCAGGCGATCATCCGCTACATCGGCACCGGGAAAAGCGCCGACGTGCGTTTTGGCTCGACCGATAAGATCGAGCTGGTGGACATAAACCGGAGCGCGCTCGAGTTCAGCTACAAGGACAACAGCGGATATCATTTCATGGATCCGACCACCTACGAGACGGTGACGCTGAACGAGGATTTGCTCACGGACGCGAAGGAGTATTTGGTCGAGAATCTGCGCGTCGAAGTTCTTTCGACGGGCGGACGCGCCGTGCAGGTCGAGCTGCCTTCTTCGGTGCAGCTCAAGGTGGTGGAAGCGCCGGAAGGGCTGCGAGGCGATACCGCGTCGAACGTGACGAAGCCCGCGATTCTCGAAACGGGCAAAACGGTGAACGTGCCGTTGTTCATCCAGGAAGGCGAGACAATCAAGATCGATACGCGCACGGGCGCGTATATGGGGCGCGCGTAGGGACGGTTCCCTGAGGCGTCAAGGATTTTGGCGCGGCGATCCAAGGCCTTCGGAACGTTACTGGAGGTTATAGATTTCGACCGCTCCCAGGCCGATACCGTTATCCACCCCGAACAGAATGGCGGTATAGAACCCGGGAGGCAACGAGACGAAAATTCCTGACTCCCTGGGATCCTGAAGACCGAGACCGAGGAGGTTCAGTATGGCAGCGTCCGATGGGTCGTCCTGCCAGTCGTCGTTAGATTGGATGGTGGAGCCGTTCTCGTCGACCAGCCTCAGAGTCGGATTGGCGAGCACGGGGCTTAGACCGAATTGGGCCAGCGAGGGTCCAATCCCGCGCACCACCACGTCGGTCCTGGTCTCCCCGACCAGAATGAATCCGCCGATGATTCTATTGTTACCTTCCCGGACAATGCCGCGCGTGCTGATGTTGGCCAGTTGCGAATCAGCCGTGGAATTGACGTCGTAGATCTCCGCCAGGGCCAGGCCGGCGGTCTGGTTCGTTCCGGCCACGATGGCGGTATAAGTTCCGGGCTGGAGCGTGGCCACGATGCCCGCCTCCGCCGGGTGATCGGGCGCGAGACCCAAGGCCGTGAGTTGGGCCGCCTGGAATGGGTCGTCCTGCCAATCGTTGTTTTGGCGGATGAGCCCGCCATCGTTGCCGCGCAGCTCGAGGAGAGGGTCGGCCAGGAGCTCGCCGGACACGGTCATCGATGGTCCCAGGCCACGCAACGCGACGCTCTTAGGCGCGTCGCCCGTGATGATAAAGCCGCTGATGGCCACGTTGTCGTCTGTCTCGACCCGCATCCGGGTGGACATGTTCAAGGCCTGGGCCGGCGAAGGAGTAGGGACAGGGCCCGCTACTCGCTGCCAGTCCGGCTCATGCGCATGTATATCATAAATAATTTCTTCCCCATTGGAACCGTCAACATCCCTAATAAAAATCCTGGAGTACTCAAAGTACTGACGGACAAAGACTATTTTCATGCCATCGGGAGACCAGTCCGGGCTGTACGCAGCCATGTAGGTCGACGACGTCAGGCCAACCTGATTGGAGCCATCCGCGTTCATCACGTAGATTTGCGACAGACCCTGCCGATCGCTCGAAAATACGATCCTGGCGCCGTCGGGCGACCAGGCCGGAGAAGACTCGGTCGAAGGCTCATGGGTCAGGCGAGTCGGGTTCGAACCGTCGGCATTCATCACGTAGATTTCCGCCTGACCGTCGCGTTTGCTCGTGAACGCGATTTTGGAGCCATCGGGTGACCATGAAGCGCCTACGTCGGAGGCCGGATGGTTCGTCAGGTTGATTTGATTGGAGCCATCTGCATTCATGACGAAGATTTCCCCGATCGTAACACTCTCGTATTTCGTATACGCGATCCTGGCGCCGTCGGGAGACCAGGTCGGATCGGCTTCTTCTTCGTCCGGTTGGTTCGTTAGGTTGGTCTTGTTGGAGCCGTCAGCTTCCATCACGTAGATGTCCCTGTTCTGGTATAGGTCGAGCGTATACGCGATCTTCGTCCCGTCCGGCGACCAGGCCGGGTCGGAATCATCCCCCGCCTGGCTACAGGTAAGGCAGGTTCGATTATAGCCTTGCGAATTCATCACGTAGATGTGGTAGCCAAAATAGTGGTTGGTATACGCGATCTTTCCGTTCCCACCTGGTGCTGGCGTTGGCGTTGGACTCGCTTCGGGAGTGGGCGTTGGGGTCGGAATCGGGCTCGCTGTCGGGGTTGGAGTAGGTGTAGGTGTTGGCGCCACTGTCGGGGTGGGGAGCGGCGGGTTACACTCGTTATGGTGCCAACGAAACGTATCGACGCGCCAGCCCGCGGAGGCGCCACTGTTGTCCGTGGCCAGGCGAAAGCGCAAGACAACATTGTCGAAGAAATTCTGATCAATAAATCCAAGATAGAGGATGACCGTAACGTAACCGCCCGAGTTTCCGCTCCAGGCCATTCGGCCGGCAATTGGGCTCTGGGTCGACGTGCTAATGGTAGAGTTATAGCCCCCGCCCAAACCGAAAGTGCCGCCCACCGCCGGATCGGTGACATCGGTGAACGCGCCTCCATTAATGGTGGGCGTGGAAATTTCCAGCACCGCGCCGTCAAAGCCCTCTTCCAAATCATAGCTGTGACGGAAGGTGACAGAGTTGTCCCAGAGCGAAGCGAAGATCGGCGGCGCGTCGAGCCGGTTATCCAGGATGTTATCCGGGGCCGAAGAGAATACATCGTTGGGCGGGGTGTCCGGGGTGATCGGTGAGGTGACCCAGAATGGGGCGGCAGTCACATTCACTCCTTGCGTCGCCGTCCAATCGGCAGGCAGGACGGGCGGCGTCATTTGATCGAAGTCTTCCGAGTAACGTGGAGGACAGCCCTGTCCCCGCGCCCAAGCGCCGCCGAGAACAACGAACGCAAGCAGCGCGCTCAGGTTAGCTCCTAAAATCTGCCGATTGATTTTGATGGTGCGTTTCCTGGTTGACCTGTTGTTAGTGTCTGCCGCGGGAGGCCTGAGTTATGGCTGCACTTCCAATGAGCCGATGTCGATGCGTCCGTTAACGACGCGATCATAACTTGGGCCGCGCTGATCATGCAAGGGCGGTGGAGCAAAGTTAGGGTGGCCCGCATCAAGGGCCGGGCTGCCGTCCAGCAGCTCATGGGTGAAGGTCGGACCGCCGTTGTCCTGGAGCGGGCCGAGCAGTGGATCGGTGTTGATCTGATCGCCGGCCCCGGTCAAAAAGCCGCCGCCATCATCACTGCTAAGGTTGTAGCCGTGCGACGTGACCGTGCTTAAACTGCCATTAGAGAGGTTCGTGCCCATCGAACCGCTCTTCAGGATGCAATTCCCGATCTCGATCGTCCCGCCGTTATGGATGCCGCCTCCTGCTCCGTCAGCGGAATTGCCGCTGAAAGTACTGTGAGTAATTGTGAGGAGCCCACCGTTGGCGATGCCGCCGCCGATGCCAGTGTGCTTATAGCTGGCCGTGTTGGCACTCACGGTACTGTTGCGGACGACCATGGTCCCGTGGTTGAGGACGCCGCCGGCGCTGTACTGGGCCCCATTACCGCTAATCGTGCTATCGGTGACCTCGAGGGTGCCCCCGTTGAAAATGCCCCCGGCTTGCCGGTTCGCACGATTGCCGCTGACCGTACTGCTGCTGATCGTGACCGCGCCGCCGACGCTATAGATGCCGGCCCCGTCTCCGCCCAGAATGGGACGAGGATCGAAGGTAATAAAAAAGTTGCCGCTGACTGTGCTGTGTTCGATCGCGAGCGTTCCGTTGCTGTAAATGCCTGCGCCGTTGCCGCTGCTGTTGATACTGTTTCCGAGCGGCAGGATGTTGCCGGTGACCGTGCTATTGACGATCGTCATGGCGGCGCCAGCACCAGAGCTGTAGATGCCGCCGCCCGAAGTGGCGCTGTAGTTGTTCGCGACGGCGCAATTATTGAGGGTCAGCGTTGCCCCGTCATTAAAGATGCCGCCGCCAGATTCATTGCTGGAGCCGGACCTGATGGTGAGGCCTTCTATCATGACCGAGTGGCCGGGCCTAATATGGAAAACGCGTTGCGCCGGCGATGATGAAGGCCCCGAGACCGAGAGCAGATTCGGACCAGGGCCGCTGATGGCAATGTTGCTCTCGATCACCAGCTCGCCGCTGGTCAGGCCGATCGTCTGCCCATTGAGCGCGGCATCGAACCGAATGGTGTCCCCGTTACCGGCTGCGGCAATTGTGTCGCGAAGCGAGCCCGCTCCGCTATCGGCCGTGTTGGTGACGATGCGCGTTTCCGAGTGCACAGCCCCATAAATCTCCACGAGACCGAGCCCAACCCCACTGTCTTTCCCAGCCAGGATCGCGGTAAAAGCCCCCGGCGGCAGCGTGGCGAAAATTCCCGACTCCTTGGGGTCCTCCGGCGCGAGACCAAAGGCGATGAGCTGTCCGGCCGAGGCGGGATCGTCCTGCCAGTCGTCGTTTGCAATCAGCAAAGCGCCATTGCCATCGTGCAGTTGCAGGGTCGGATCGGCCAGCACGTTGCTCAAGCCGAATTGGCTGAGCGAAGGTCCAATGCCGCGCACGGCCACCGCGGAACTGGCGGTCCCTTGGCCAAGGATGAAGCCTCCGATCATCACATTGTCACCTGTCTGGACAAAGCCGCGCGTGCTGATGTTGGCCAATTGCGAGTCCGCGGCTGGATCGGCGTCATAGATTTCCACCAGCCCAAGGCCGCTCGTCTGGTTCTTGCCGGCGACAATGGCCGTGTAGGCCCCGGGCGGAAAAGTAGCTACAATTCCTGACTCATTGGGATTTTGAGGCGCGAGACCCAGAGCAATGAGCTGGGCCGCTTGCGCAGAGTTGTCCTGCCAATCGTCGTTTTCCATGAGCAGGATGCCATTCAATTCACGCAGTTCTATGGTTGGATCGGCCAGAACATCGCTCAGGCCAGAATTTGCGAGCGATGGTCCAAGGCCGCGCATCGCCACTTTTTTCGGCGCGCTACCGGTAACAATAAATCCGCCGATCATGACGTTGTCCCCCGTTTCAACCCGAAGCCGTGTGGAGATATTCAACGCCTAGACTGGAGTCGGCGAAGGCGTAGCTGTTGGGCTGGGCGTGGGTGTAGCTGGGGGAGAGGGAGTCGGGCTCGGACAGACACCACTGCCACCAGGGCAATCGCTCGGCGTCGGAGTTGGGGTAGGAAAGAGCGTCGCCGTCGGCGTAGGCGTCGGAGTTGGGGTAGGAAAAATAGTCGCAGTCGGCGTAGGTGTCGCGGTTGGCGTCACTGTGGGAGACGGCGTCGGGCTCGCGCATTCGGGTCCGAATGTTAGGAAGACGTTATCCACGAGATAGCTGCTCAAGCTCGTGGTCGGTCCGACATACTCGAACAAGATGAGGTGCAAGCCTCCGTCCGCGAACGCGCTTAGGTCAATCGTGCGCAAACTGTAGCCGGATTCGAAGTGTGCTACCTCGTGGTAACTCTGCACGATCGTGCCGTCCACCCTCACGTTCAGCACGTCGGTGAAAGGTTGAGAAGGGTGCAATCTCCACATCACGAAGCTAAGCGTGGCCGGGCCGCCCGGGCTGATCGAGACGCTTTGTCCAAGGGTCGCGGTTTCCGGCGCGTTCGCGCCGCCGAACCAGGCCCAATTGTCTCCGGCGTAGGGCGAACCGCCAACCGTCCCGCAAACAGCCGTGTCGCACAGCGGCGTGCCAAAGTTGGTTGAGGTCTGAACCGTCCAGTTCGACCACGGCCTGCCCGCCTCAAAGGTGGAGTCCGCGATCACGTTCGGACTGCCACAAGGCGAGGCGATCGGCGTGGCTGTTGCGGTAGGTGAGGGCGTGGCCGTCGGCGTAGGTGTTGGCGAGCTGCACTCGAAGCTCGGGACAGAAAACGTATCGATCCGCCAGCCCGCGGAGGCTCCGCTGTTGTCGGAGACAAGGCGAAACCGCACTTTGCACCCAACAGGGGGTAAAGCAGCATTGCCCAGATTCACGCGAGTGCCTATGTAACCACCTGAGTTTCCAGTCCAGGCCATTCGCCCGGCAATCGGACTGGACGCGGAGGTGATGAGGGCGTTATAGCCGCCACTGGAAAAACCACCGCCTACCGCCGGGTCGGTGATGTCGGTGAAGGCGCCCCCGTTGATATTGGGATGGGAAACCTCGAGGACGGCGCCATCAGAGCCGCTTTCGAGGTTGTAGTTGCTCTGGAAAACCACCTGAAAGGAGAAAGGGCTGGTGGGCAGCACCGGTGTGTCGAGCCGGTTATCCAGGATGTTATCTGGAGCAGTCGAGAAGGGGTCGTTAGGCACCGTGTGAGGCGTGACCGTTGTGGTGACCCACTCTGGAGCACCGGTCACATTCACCCCCTGTGAAGCCACCCAGTCCGTCGGCAGCAACGGCGCCCTCACTGCATCGAAGTTCTGGACAAAATAGGGAGGACACTGCGCCAGCGCGGACGAAGCCACGGCAAGAAGGCAGGCTGCTAGCAGTGCGGTGTGCGTGCCTCTGAGTCCCCGCCGATTGGTTTTTGCTTTCATGACCGCACGCCTCTTCATCGGGCAAGACCACGGTCGGCTGAAGGATTCTATTCGAAGGGGCGCTGCCACAAGCTTTTTACTGAACCGGCGAGTTTGCGTCGAGCCCATTCTCTGTTGCGCGCCGCCCGGCGACACCGATTTCTTCTCTCAATCTTCGTCAATCTGCGTAATCTTCGGATAACTTGGCTGCGAAGAAGCGACGATCGAAGTTACATCACGGACGCAGACGGCCCCCTCGTCGCAAGATGGCGTCCTACGCCGCCCCGACGCCGCCCCGGCAGTTTGCCGATGAACCGTGGATGATCCCCACGCGCTGGGTGAAATTCGTCATCGCGATTTTTCTCCTGCCGCTTTGCGCGATTCTTACCCAAACGTTCTTCACCGTCTTCGCCCGCGCGACCGTCACCCAACGCCTTTGGGCCGGCGAGGAATTCTGGTTCTTTTCGTTAGGCGCGATTTTGTGGCTGATCGCGTTTTTCGGCCTGCCGCGTCCGATGCTGGTCTACGTTTTCGGGCACGAGTTGACCCATGCCGTGTGGGTCCTGCTCATGGGAGGACGCGTCAGCCGGTTCCGCGTCGGCCGCGACGGAGGCCATATCGTGACCGATCGAAACAATTTCTGGATCGCGCTCGCGCCCTATTTTTTTCCGCTCTACAGCCTCATCGTCCTCGGCGTCTACGGGGCGCTCAGTTTGTTCTTCAACGTGCAGCCCTACGGCCGGCTCCTCTACGCCCTTATCGGCGTGACCTGGGCGTTTCACTTCACTTTTACCTGCTGGATGATACCGAAAAAACAGACGGACCTCACCGACCAGGGCACGTTCTTTTCCCTCGTGGTCATTTACCTGATGAACCTGCTCCTGTTGAGCGTCATGCTCGTTTTGGCCTCAGCGGAGATCACGTTTGCCGATCTCGGGAGAGACTTCATCGCCAACGCCGACAAGATTGCGCGCTGGGCGAGTTCGTTTTGACGGCGGTTGCAGACAAGCTTCAAGGAGCGGCGGTTTCCAAACCGCCGTTAATCAGGTCGGCGATTTGGAAATCGCCGCTCCTTGGTTTGCATAGGCGGCGAAAGGGAGAATCGCCATCGCTTCGGATAATTTCAGCGCTCCATTGTCCGCAAGAAGGTCGCGAGCCGTAAACAATTCCCGTGCACCATCGCGCGAGAGAGACTCGGGCAATGTTACCATCGTATCTTTCCATTTCTCCCCGATCGGTGGAAAACCGACCCGCGAGGAAAGTCGCGGGACCACGACCGCAATCCATTCGCCTTCATGTTCGCGGACGAAGCCGGCACAGCAGTCGGCAAAGGCTCCGGTGGCCGCGAGCGGCAAATACCTGCCCTGCTGAAACAACGCCGCGTGGTCGCGCCGAAAATGCAGCAACCGTTGTGTCAGGAATAATTTGATCCGCCCATCCGCCCAGTTTTGCAGCAATTCGTCCGGCGTCGTGCCGGTCAACGAATCGAGCAGCTCGCGCCGATGAGAGTAATCGACCGGCCGCCGATTGTCCGGATCGACCAGACTGAAATCCCAAATCTCATTTCCCTGATAAATGTCCGGAACGCCTGGCAGCGTCAGTTTCAAAACCACCTGGGCGAGCGAATTGATCGCCCCAAGCCGCGCGATTTCTTCAGCCAGGGGAAGGAAACTGGGGATGAATTTGTTCTTCGGCGAGGGATCGAGGACCCTGGCCACAAACTCATTCATGGCCGCGTCCCACTGCTCGTTAGGCTGGATCCAGCTCGTGTTCACCTTGGCCTCTTTCAGCGCCTTGGCCATGTAGGCCTGGAGCCGGCTGATGTATTCCGGGCCGGCCGTCGTTTCCGGGCGGCCATCCGCGTCCACGGGCCAGGTGCCCAGCAGCGTCTGGTAAAAAAGATACTCCTCGTTCGCATCCGGCGCCGCGGTGTCGTCGAGAATTCGCTTCGAGCGGCGGTTGATCACGCGCCAGCGCTGGAGCGCCCTCCGCCATGGTTGCGGCACTTCCGAGATGGCCGCCATCCGGGCGCGCACGTCTTCGCTCCGCTTCGTGTCGTGGGTTGAAGTGGCGAGCAACGTCGCCGGCCAATCGCGCTGGCGCTCCAGATTGCGCTGATGGAAGTCGTCGACGCTGACGCCGAAATGCTGCGGCTCGCCTCCCACTTCGTTCAGCGCCGCCAGCCGGTTGTAAATATAGAACGCGGTATCTTCGAGCCCTTTCGCCATGATCGGCCCGGTGCACTGCTGGAATTTCAAAACGAAATGGGCGTGCGCCTCTCGCGCTTCGTCGTCAAGGTTTTCGGGGAACCGAAGGAGCAGAATGTCCCGCAGAAAATTAAAGACCGATTCCTCGAGCGCGGGATTACGGCGCTTGGCCGCGATCACGGCGCGTTCGATGACGGCACGATCCTCCTCGCTCACCGGCTGGCCGGGCGTGACGTAGGTGCGGTAAACCGGGAAGCAGGCAATCGTCTCGCGCACCGCGCGTGCCAGCGCGTCGAGGGTGAAATCGCGAAACCAGCGATTTCTCTCCGAAAGCTGGTCGAGCATGTCGCCCAGAACGTTGACGTCGTTCGCGAGAGACAGCCGCATGATCAGCCGCTTCTTCGCGTAAACCAGATGCCCGAAGTGCATCGAATGGCCAATAAAACGCTGGAACGTTTTTGTGATGGCCTGCTCCGCCGACGCGTCGACCAGAAGTCCCGCGGCCAGCTTGCCGAATTCGTAACCAGTGGTGCCGTGGACCGGCCAATCCTTCCGCAGCGTTTCGCTCCCGGAGAGGATTTTCTCGACCAGGAGACAGATCGCGCGTCCATCTGGCGGGAGGGGAAGGCCGAGGGCCGCCGCGCAACGGCGCTGAAGTTTTTCGAAATACTCTCTGGGCAAATAGAGTCCGTCCGGGTGGTCCACCCGCACGCCGGTCACGGCGCCCGCGGCAATCAACTCCAGGAGCAACCGATGGGTCGCGTCGAAGACCTCGGGCAGTTCCATCCGGAGCGCGGCGAGATCGTTCACGTCGAAGAAACGCCGGTAGTTGATTTCCTCGGCCGCCACGCGCCAGAAGGCGAGACGATACGCCTGATCGTGGAGCAGGAGATCGAGCGCGTCGAAACTCCTCGGCTCTCCCGGCGTGCCGTTGATTTGTTTCACGGCCTGCGCAAGGGCGGCTTGCACCTGCGGCGCTTCATGGCAACGCCGCTCGAGCCGGCGCTTGATCACCTCTTTTTCGCGGACACGCTCGGCGAGGCGTTCCGGATCGGTCTCCGTCCGGAGCGGAAGGTACTCCAGGGCGGTAATGATGCTCTGGAACTCCGCGTAAAACTCTTCCTTCTTAAACGGCGACAGCTTTTCGAGCGCAATCTCGAGGATGTGCCGATAGGTGCGCGGCGCGATCGGGAATTCGTGATCGTAATAGCGGAGGAAAAAAGCGCCCGCCCCGAAATGCACCTGCAATTCGCCGCGCTCCAGGACCCGTCCGTATTGATCGCCCAGGATCGGGAGCAAGACCTTGTCCTCGAGACCAGGCTTGAGCGGTTTCCATTGAATGTCGAAATACGGGGCATAGAGCGAGCTGGGGCCGTTTTCGAGAACGTCCATCCACCATTGATTGAGCGGTTCGCCGATGCCCATGTGGTTCGGGACGAAATCGACGATCTGCCCCATGCCGTGCGCGTGCAGCTGGGCGACCCAGGCATCGTACTCCGCGCGCGAACCGATCGCGGCGTTCAGCTTGTTGTGATCGGTGATGTCGTAACCGTGCAGGCTGTCCGCGCGCGCCTGGAAATAGGGCGACGCGTAACAATCGCTGATCCCGAGGGCATGGAGATACGGCACAATTTCCCGAGCCTGGGCAAAGGTGAACTGCCGGTTGAATTGCAACCGGTAGGTCGAAGCTGGGATGCGCGGGTGGTGGGTGGTCATGCTGAGCTTGTCATTCCGAGCGGAGCGCAGCGGAGTCGAGGAATCTGTCGCTGTTCTGCTTCGCCGCGCAGATCGGACAGCAAGAGATTCCTCGACTGCGCTCGGAATGACAAGGGGCTACATCTTTTCTGGCACACCGATGCCGAGTAGTTCCAGCCCCTTGGCGAGAACGCGCGCCGTCAGCTCGCAGAGCGCGAGCCGCGAGCTGCGGGCCGGCTCCTCGGATTTCAGGACCGGGCAGGCCTCGTAAAACGCGTGGAAGCTGTTGGCCAGCTCAAAAAGGTAATTCGCGAGGATGTTCGGCCTGAAATCGTTCAAAACCGCCGGAACGATTTCGGCAAACTGACAGAGCTTGAGGGCCAGGTCTCTTTCTTCGGGCGCGGCCAGCACCAGTTCCTTCGCCGGGACAAATTCCTGGCCGGCCTTCCGGAAAATTGAGCGAATGCGGACATATGCGTTTTGCAGGTACGGAGCCGTATTCCCCTGGAACGAGAGCATCCGGTCCCAGGAAAAAATGTAATCCGTCATTCGGTATTGCGAGAGATCGTAGTATTTCACCGCGCCGATCCCGACCTTTTGCGCGATGCCGGCCTTCTCCGATTCGCCCAGCTCAGGGTTCTTCTCTTCGATAATCTTCCGGGCGCGCTGGACCGCCTCATCGAGCAAATCGCGCAGCGGCACGTTTTCGCCCGAGCGCGTTTTCATCAACTTGCGATTTTCGCCGAGGATGCTGCCAAAGGTAATGTGGTGAAAATCGGCCGTGTAACCCTCGCGGCGCGCGATCGCGATGATTTGTTTGAAGTGCAGGATCTGGGGCGCGCCGACCACCAGCCAAACCGTGTCGGCTTTCAAATCCTGGATTCGATAATCCACGGTCGCGACATCGGTGGTCGCATAATTGAAACCGCCATCGCTCTTGCGAATGATGGCCGGCTTTTCCGCGAGCTCGGGAATACCAGGGAAGAAGACGCAAACCGCGCCTTCGCTGACCTCGGCAATTTTCGATTTCAGCAAACGCTCGACCACCGCGGGCAGGCGGTCGTTGTAGAAACTCTCGCCGCGCTGGATGTCGTAATGAATGTCCAGAATTTGATAAACGCGCTCGAACTCCTTCATGGAAAGCTCGACCGTCTCTTTCCAAATCGAGAAATTCTCCGGGTCGCCGGCCTGGAGTTTGACCAATTCCTCACGGACCGCCTCTTTCACTTCAGGGTCGGAGGTCGCTTTTTGGTTGGTCTCTTTGTAGATGCGAACCAGCTCGGCAATCGGATCGCTCTCGAGCGCGGCGCGATCGAGCAGGTTCTTCCAGCCGTAGATCACCATTCCGAACTGCGTGCCCCAATCACCGATATGATTGTCGCGGATGACGTCGTATCCGAGGAAGGCAGCGATCCGCGCGAGCGCGTCGCCCAGCACGGTGCTGCGAATGTGTCCCACGTGCATCGGCTTCGCCACGTTCGGCGAACCGAAATCGATCACGATACGCCTGGGCGCCGCGGTCTTCCCGACGCCAAGCCTTTCGTCGCGCAGCAAATCGGCGGTGCGGGCCGCGATGGCCGCCGGCCGAAGGGTGAAATTGATGAACCCGGCGCCGGCGATCGTGGGCGGCTCACATAGGTCCCATAGGTCGTATGCGTCCAATATCTTCCGCGCCAGCGCCCGGGGATTTTCTCCGAGCTTCTTGGCGAGGATGAGTGCGGCGTTGCTCTGGTAATCGCCGAAACGCGTATCGGTCGCCGGCGTGACGGCGCCAGCTTGGGGCAGGCCGGCCGCCGTGAGCGCTTCCGCCAGCTTCCGGCTGAGAAGCGCCTGGAAGGTTTCCATCCGCTGTTATTTCTGCGAACGGTCGCGAAAGATCGCAAGAATCTCCTCGGCCGATTGAGCGGTGCCGAGGCTTTCGCGCACGCTCCGGTCGTTCAAGAACTTTGCGATCGAAGCGAGCGTGCGCAAGTGGGTCTGAAATTGGTTCTTCGGCACGATAAAGAGCACGACAAACTTTACCGGCGCGTTATCGAGCGCGTCGAATTCAATCCCTTGCGAGGAACGGCCAAAGGAGGCCACCACCTCCTCGATCCGATCGGAGGAAGCGTGCGGAATGGCGATGCCGAAACCGATGCCGGTGCTCATCGTTTCCTCGCGTTGTTTCAAGGAGGCGAGAATGCTTTCGCGGTCTTCCGCCTTGATCTTGCCGAGACCAACCAGGAGGTCGATGAGCTCGACGATCGCCGACCAACGCTCCGTCGCCTTCATCTCGGGGATGATTTGCTCGGCGGAAAGTAAACTGGCCAGGGACATGCGCGGTTCCCGATTGGGAGCGAAAGCTTATCTTGAGCGCCTGGGATGACAAGCGTGATTTGGGCGCTGGGCCCCGCACTTGCTTCGCCTGGGTTTAGAGTCGAAAAAACTGCGGCTCACACCTTACCATGAACCATCCCAATCTTTCCCCATGGCGCAGCCCGCGCCTCTGGCTGTTCGGGGCCGTCGCCGCGCCCATCGTCCTCGCCCTTCCCGCACAGGCCGAGCCCGCCATGTGGGTGATCCGGGACAAGGATTCGACCGTCTACCTCATCGGCACCCTCCACCTGCTCCGGCATGAAATGGAATGGAACGCGGCCAAGGTGAAAAAGACCCTTACCGAAAGCACCGCTCTCTGGCTGGAGCTGGCCAACATCGACGATCAAGCGAGCATCGCACCGATCATCGCGCGGCACGGCATCGACCGGGAGAAAACGCTCTCGAGCAAGTTGAGCACGGCGCAAAAGGAAAAGCTGACCCGGGTCGCGGCCACTTACAATGTCCCCCTGGCGAGCCTCGAGCCGATGAAGCCGTGGATGGCCGCGATGATGTTTGCCATCCTGCCGCTGCAAAAAGCAGGCTACGATCCGAACGCCGGGGTTGATCGGCTCCTCAAAGCGCAGGCGGAGAAGGAAGGCGACAAAATCCACGGATTCGAAACCGCGGAGGAACAAGTTCGATTTTTCGCCGAAATGCCTGAAGCGGAACAGATCGCTTTCCTCGAAGAAACTCTCGGGGACGCCGAGGAGGGGTTGGCCCAGCTCGAGAAACTGGCCAAGGCCTGGATCGCGGGCGACAACGAGACCATCGGCAGTATTCTCGTGAACGAGTTTAAGAACGCATCGCCGGCGGTGTATGAAAAACTGCTCGTTAAACGCAACATCGCCTGGAGCAAGAAGATCGCCGAGATCTTGCAAGGCTCGGGGGTCCAACAAATCGCGGTCGGCGCCGCTCACCTGGCCGGGCCGGACAGTCTCCAGGTGCAGCTCCAGAAACGCGGGATCAAGGTAGAGCGGTATTGAGCCGGTGGATCGTGCGCTCCGCGCGCGATGCCGATAATGCGGCTTCGCCGCCACTCGTTAACATCGGGCGCGGAGCGCCCGATCCACCTATTCGCGCAGCTTGTAGTTTAGCTGGCGCGAGAGGAGCCAGCGCACGCCAAACATATCGATCGTCGCGCGCAGCGCGCGGTTCCCGAGACCGTATTTGCTCTGGCCGAATTTCCGTGGGCGATGGTTCACGGGAACCTCAACGAGGCGACACCCCGCCCCTTTCACCAGCGCGGGAATAAACCGATGCATGCCTTTGAAGGGAACGAGCGCGCCGATGCATTCGCGCCGCATCGCCTTCAGCGTGCAGCCGGTGTCGCGCACACCATCTTTCGTGAATCTGCTCCGGACAAAATTGGCGATGCGACTCGTGACCCGCTTAATCAGCGTGTCCTTGCGCTGCGCGCGATAGCCGCAGACCAGATCGGCGCCGCGCTCGATTTCCGCGAGCAGCCTGGGAATATCGGCGGGATCATTCTGCAAGTCGCCATCGATCAGCACCGCCGTCTTTCCGCGCGCGCCGCGCAAACCGGCATACATCGCGGCGCTCTGTCCGGCGTTTTTCTCGAAACGCAGCACCCGGATTTGCGGGCCCGGCGCGATCCGCTCCACGGTGCGATCGCTCGACCCATCGTCCACGAAGATAATTTCGTAATCGAGCCCAGCCAGCGCCCCGGCCAGCTCGGACTGCAAAATCGGAACGTTTTCCTCTTCGTTAAATAACGGCACGACGACCGACACCGCAGGCGAGGCAGTCGTATCACTCATAACGACAGCCTCCGATAACTCCGGCATAGAAAAACCTGCCATGTTCGCATGGCGACTCCGAATCGCCGGACTTCGATGGTGGCAATCTTCTCGGTGGATTGGAAGCCGGCCTGGATATTGCGCGGGACGAGATTGGCCTCCCGTCCGCTCTGAACATAAAGCGCGTGGCGGCCCATGAATGGATTGATCCCGCCTTCTTCCGTGTAAACTTCGCCCTCCGATTGCGGGAGATTCGGCGGCGCTTCCACAGATTCATCATAACGCGGCCAAAAGGAAAACTGGTTCTCCGTGGCCTGCGATTCGACGATGTAAACCGGCGGATGTCCCGGACCTTCGGCTCGTTTCTCTTGGAAATAAAAGGCCATCTCCGAGGCACGGTCGCGTTGATCAGCGATAACGAAAACGGCTTCGCCCAATTTCGGCTCGAGCTCGGAGCGTATTTTTTCTACCGCTCTGGCCGCGGATTTCCAGCCCCGCGCTGCATCCGCCGGATCACGCCGGGGGATTGGCACCCCGGCACTGCGCAAAAGATCGGTATCGAGGAAGATCATACTTATGGCGAGCGCGAGCAGAATTCCCGCGGCGAGGACCCCTCGCCAGGCACGGCTCGAAGCCAGGCGTTTTTGCCAATAGGCGCTGGCGAGCACGCCCAGACTGACAAAGGCCAGCACGTCCCAGTTTGGCGCAGCCTGCTTGTTGATCGAGAGCAGGAAGTAAAACAGAAAGACGGGGAGGCCGAACCAGACCAAATAGAGGACTTTGAAGTGCTGGCGGGCGCGTCGCCAGCTCGCGATGACCGCCCAGGCGATTCCGAGAAAGAGGAGCGGCGAAAAGAAGAAGAAATGCGCACCCAGGAATCCCAGCAGTTCGAGCGGATGAAACCCGGGCGCGTCCTCCAAGCTCCCGCGGGAACGCAAATGCCCCAGCGTGGCCCAGGCATGCTGTGCATTCCAGACAAGAGGCGGAACCAGGGAAAGCGCGAAGGCGCCGAGAAGACAATAGAAATTCAGGCTCTTGAACTCGCGGCGCAAACGCGGCACGAGCGCCATGACCAACACGATGGAAACGAGCTCGAAAGCGTTCGTGTATTTGCAAAGAAATCCCAGGCCGATCAGAAAACCGGTCACGGGCCAAAACCAGGAAAAATTCGGGCTGCGCTCGATCGCCAGCCAGAAGGTAAACATGGCTGCCGTCCAAAAGAAGATCGAGAGCGGGTCGATCGTCATCAGGATGTTGCCCACGTTGAACATTGGGATCGCGTTGATCGCGAGGACAGCCCAGAACCCGGTGCTCGCGTTGAAGAGCTTTCTCGCAAAATAGTAGACGAGTAGACTGGTGCCCGCCCCCAGAAACGGGCTCCAGAACCGGACTCCGAATTCGGTGTCGCCAAAAATCGCGGTGCCGGCGCGGATGGCAAAGGCAACGCCAGGCCCTTTGCTGAAGTAGGACGGCGCCAATCGTTCCGACCACATCCAGTAATGCGCCTCATCGAAGGTCAGGTCGGTCGTGCCCAGAAGGGTCAGCCGGATCGCGGTAAGCCCGAGAATGAAAAGCCAGACCGCCCGGGTGATGCTCATGACGCCGCCGCTCCACCAAGCAAACTGGAATGACGCGCGAAGAGCCGCGGCGCCCACCGCGGGCCAAACCGTCTCCAGAGAAATTCCAGAAGAGCCGCCACGAGGAGCGCATAACCCGCCGCCATGAACGTGGTCGCGATCACATCACTCGGCCAGTGCGCGCCCAGATAGATTCGCGAATAGCCGACCGCCGCCGCGACCAAAAAATAGAGCCAGCCCCACCGGCGAAAAAAGAGCGTGGAGATCGTCGCGATGATCATGTTGTCCGTGGTGTGCCCGGAGGGAAACGACGGTCCGGACTTGGTCTGGTCGGTATGATCGGAAAAACGAATGGTGGGCCTGTGGAAGAGCGTCATGAATTGCGGACTGGTGCGCTCGAGCTGCACCATCCGGACCGCCTGAACCTGCTTCGGCCGCCGGCGATCGATCGCGCTCTTCAAAGGGCGCACGAGAATTTGCTCGGCGCTGACCAGAGTGATCAGCAGGCAAAAAACAAAGGCGCGGCCCTTGAATCCCATGAAAACCAGCGCATACAGCACCAGCACGATGAGGAGCGGCTTCCAGATTTCCACGTTGCTGATCGCGGCCATGAACAAGTCGAGGGCGGGAGCCGTCCATCGTTCGTTAATGAGATGAAAAATGAACTGATCCATTCCCTGCGGGAGCTTTAAGCTTTAAGTATTAAGCTTTAAGAGGCGGCGGCGCGAGTGTGGTTCACTTAAAGCTTAACCCTTAAAACTTAAAGCTTCTTCTCATGCGAAGAATAATCGTCTTCTCTGTTCTGCTGGGTGTCTCGGTCTCCCCCGCCGTTTCCGCGCCCCCGCCGCCGGCCCGGGACATTCTCGACTCAGTCCGTCTTCAGCAAGCGCAGCAACAGGTCGATCTGGAAGGCCAATTGCGTGAGAACGAGAAAGTGATTCCGTTTCGCCTCACGCAAACGGGGCCGACGATTCGTTACACGTTTTCGAATCCTGACGAAACGCTTCAACTGCGCCTGGGTGAGAACGATTCGCGCCTCGAGGAGGTGACCCAGGGCGGCGTGGAGAAGATCGCCCCCGCGCGGTTCGATCAAAAAGTGCGGGGCACCAGTGTCACCTACGAGGACCTCGCGCTGAAATTTCTTTACTGGCAAAACGCCCGCGTCACGGGGGAAAATTCCATTCGCACGCGCCACTGCTGGAAGCTGGAATTGAAACCGCCGTCCCGTCAGTCGCAGTATTCGAATGTTTTTCTTTGGGTGGACAAAAACGGCGGCGCGCTCATGCGCGTCGAGGGTTACGATTGGAGCGGCCGGCTGGCCAAACGCTTCGAGGTTATCTCCGCGCAAAAGATCGAGGGCCGCTGGTTCTTAAAGCAGATGCGGATCGAGGAGTTCCAGCCGGGCACGGGGAAAGTGCAGACGCGGACCTATCTCGAGATCAAGAAGTAGCCTGTTCGTTCACCATGGTTTCGAGAGGAACACAATTTGCCGTCGTCTTGCTCGCTGGGGTCGCGGTAAGTCACGCGTTTGCGGAGCCGCGGCCGATTGTGCTTCGAAACGCTACTCTGATCGACGGTCGAAACGCGGCCGCCCAACCCGGCATGACGATCATTGTCTCGAATCGTCATTTCAGCACAATTGCGCCCGTGGCGCAGGCCAGCGTCCCGCCGGAGGCCGAGATAATCGACGGCACGGGGAAGTTCGCGATTCCCGGGCTCTGGGACATGCACGTTCACCTCGCCACGGTGACTGAGCATGCCTGCCCTGTGCTCATCGCGAATGGAGTCACGGGCGTGCGGGACATGGGCGGTTCGCTCGAGATTATCGATTGGATGCGACAGCGCATCGCGGACGGAGCGGTTCCGGGACCGCATGTCTTCCGGGCCGGCCCTTTTGTTGACGGATCAAAACCAGGCGTCGCCGACCGCCTCGTGGTGTGGAACGCCGAAGACGGGCGGAGAGCGGTTGGATTCCTCCAGGCGCGCGGCGTCGATTTTATCAAGGTGCACAATGGCGCGCCGCCTGAAGCTTTCTTTGCGCTCTTAAAGGAAGCGGCAACCAAACGCATTCCGGTTGCGGGCCACATTCCGATCGAGGTTGATCCGGCCGCGGCGATCGATGCCGGATTCAACAGCATCGAGCACATCGTCAGTCTTTTTGAGGGACCCGTGCGCAGGAAGGTCGCGCAAGGGAAAACCCAGGAGACTGCCATGGCGGAGTTCACTGACGACGAGACGAGAAAGCTGGCGCGACTCATGGTCAAAAGAAATGCGTGGTTCGATCCGACGCTGATCATGTACTGGTCGATCGCGCATCAGGCGGACTTCAAGGAACATCCGGACCCCCGCGATCGCTACACGTCGAAATCGGCCCGGGAGTTTTGGAAAATCTTCCCCGACAGGCCCTCCACACCTGAAGCGCGCAAAAAGTTGGACGAAGCATTTACCCGGGCGCTGCAAATCACCGGCATTTTCCACTCGGAACACGTCCGGTTTCTCGTTGGCACCGACCTGGCGGGACGTAACATCTTTCCCGGGTTCAGCGTGCATGACGAGCTGGCCCTCCTGGTCAAAGCGGGCCTCAAGCCCATGGAGACGATTGTGGCCGCGACACGCCATTCCGCCGAGGTGTTGGGGAAAGCGGAGAAGCTGGGAACACTCGAACAGGGCAAGGTCGCGGACCTGGTCCTTCTTGATCAGAATCCGCTCGAAGACATAGCCAACACGAAAAAGATAAACGCGGTGATCGCCAATGGACGGTTGTTCCGAAGGCCGGAACTGGATGCCATGCTCGAGACGGCGGCGAAAGAAGCCCCGAACCGCTAAGGGAAATGCGGAGGCGCTCGCCGCGACGAGCACCTCTACATTAGCTGGCGCGTTTTAACCGGATGGAGTAAAAAGGGAGCCTCATGAACCGGATTTATCTCTCGATCTCGGCGGCTCTGTTTGTTTTTGGTGTGACCGCGACCGCGCAAAATACACCCCCTGTCGTCACGAATCAGATCGCGGACTTCACCGTGTATGGCGGCACTGCCGCTCCCCCGATCGAGCTGGCGACCGCGTTTGCCGATTCGGACGTGAGCAATGTCGTTCGCCTGGGCACTGTGCTCGGAGCGGTTGACGTCGCCCTATTCGGACCGGGGAAGCCAATCACCGTCGCAAATTTTCTGAATTACGTGAATCAGGGAAGGTATTTCAAAGTCGATCCGACCAACGGCCAGCTCGCTTCGAGTTTCGTCCATCGATCCATCCCCGGATTCGTCATCCAGGGCGGTGGTTATCTCGGCACTGTCAATCCCGCCGATCCCGCGAACGCCCAGGCCACCCAGGTCCTTCATTTTCCCGCGATCCAAAACGAGCCTGGTATTTCCAACACGCGCGGGACGATCGCGATGGCGAAAGTCGCCAATCAACCCAACAGCGCCACGAGCGAGTGGTTCATCAATCTCGCGAACAACGGCGGCCCGCCGAGCAATCTCGATACGGCAAACGGCGGCTACACCGTTTTCGGCAAGGTCGTTAATAACGGAATGGCGGTGGTTGACGCGATCGCGGCGGTGCCCCGGTTCGATTTTGGCCCGCCATTCGACGACATACCCCTGCGCAATTACACCACCCCCAATCCGATCAGGGTGCCGAACCTCGTCTCCATTCCGGAGATCTCCCAGGTTTCGCCCCTGACCTTTTCCGTGATGAGCAATAATCCCGCGATCGCGGACGCAACGGTCAGCGGTACGAGATTGCTCGTCGCGGGCCACCAGGCCGGCAGCGCTCTGTTCACGGTGACGGCCACGGACGTCGACGGCGCCCCCGTTTCGCAGAACTTCACCGTCAACGTCATCGCCGCTCCAGGCCGCCTCGTCCAGCTTTCCACCCGCATGCAGGTCGGGACCGGGGACAATGCGCTCATCGGCGGATTCATCATGCGCGGCCCTTCGGCGAAACGGCTTATGATTCGAGGGATCGGGCCGTCGACTGGATTGGCTGGCGCGCTCGCCGATCCGGTTTTGGAATTGTACGACAACACCGGCGCCGTCATCGCCAGCAACGACAACTGGTCCGACGCCGGCAACCGGCAGGACATCATCGATACGACCATAGCGCCGATTTCGCCCAGCGAATCGGCGATTCTCACGACCCTTCCCTCCGATCCCACCGCCGTGGCCTACACCGCGATCGTCCGGGGCGCGAACAACACGACGGGCATCGGCCTGGTCGAGGTCTACGATCTCGACAGCGGGCCGGGTTCCACCCTTCTGAACATTGCGACGAGAGGACGGGTCGATATCGATCCGAACGCGTTGATCGGTGGTTTTTTCCTGGGAGGCACGGAAGCCAAGCGGATCCTGGTTCGAGCGATCGGGCCTTCGCTGGCGGCGGCGAGTGTTCCAAATCCCCTGGCGGACCCGATCCTCGAGCTGCGCGACGGCAATGGGGCGCTGCTCGATTCCAACGACGATTGGGGTTTGAGCCCGGACCAGGCCGAAATTCAGGCGAGCGGCGCCGCTCCGACGGACCCGAAGGAATCAGCCGTGCTCCAAATCCTTCCGGCCGGTCCGTTCACCGCCATCGTGCGCGGCGTGAACAACACCACCGGCGTCGCCTCCGTTGAAATTTATCAGCTGCCGTAGGAATCGACTACACGCGCACGCTCCCCATTTGTCATCCCGAGCGAAGTCGAGGGATCTCTTACTTTTGCGAGCGACAAGCGAGTATCTCAGGCGCAAGTGCGCCTTCGCTGAAACGAGAGATTCTTCGACTCCGCTGCGCTTCGCTCAGAATGACAGGTTACGCTTCGCACGCGCCCTGCACGATCTGGGCAAAGCTGCGCGGATCGAGGCTAGCGCCACCGACGAGCGCGCCGTCGATGTCCGGTTGCGTCATGAGCGTGCGGGCGTTGTCCGGCTTCACACTGCCGCCGTACTGAATCCGAATCTTGTCGGCAGTGGCCGCGTCGGAAATTTCTCCGAGCGTCTGGCGGATAAAGGCGTGCGCTTCCTGGGCTTGTTCCGCGGTCGCGGTCTTGCCGGTTCCGATCGCCCAAACTGGTTCGTAGGCGATGACCGTCTCCTGCAATTCCTTCGCGCCCAACCCAGCGAGACTGCCTCTGAGTTGCGTTCCCAAGACGTTCTCGACGTCGCCTCGTTCGCGTTGCTCGAGCGTTTCCCCGACGCAGACGATCGGGCGCAGGACCGCTTCGTGCGCGGCGCGCACTTTTCGGTTCACGATTTCATCGGTCTCGCCAAAGAGCGTGCGCCGCTCGCTGTGCCCGAGGACAACGTAACGCACGAAGAGATCGCGCAGCATCGCCGGGCTGATCTCGCCCGTGAACGCCCCGGAGCGTTCCCAATGCATATTCTGCGCGCCCACCTTGATCTGTTGCGCCGGGCCGAGCGCTCCGTTCACGGCTGCTATGGCGGTGAAAGGCGGAACGAGCACGACTTCCACTTCGGTCGATTCGCCCAGCTCCAGAAGGAGGGTAGCGACGAAATTGGCCGCCTCGCCCTGAGTCATGTTCATCTTCCAATTCGCGGCAATGATTTTTTTTCGCATATCCCATCACTCCATTACTCCACCGCTCCATACTCCATGGCTGCGTCGAGTTGTTAAAACTGAAAATAAATAAACGGCGTGTAGTGCGGCGGAACAAATAAAAGAACGATCGCGGCGGTGCAACCATAGCCGGCAGCGAAGACCTGATCAGGCCCGCGTCGCCACCACTTCGCAAAAGTCCCGCGCGCGTTCAGCCAGTGGACAATTCCCAAAGCGACGACAATCCATAACATCCAAACGCCAAGATCTTGCGCGCCCTCGCTCCGAAACAAGACGAAGCTCCGCACAGCCACGAACGCGTCAGACAAATTCAAAGCGCGAAAGACCATCAAAGCGAAGCAAAACCAATACATGGTCAACGCCCAGCCGAGCCAGCGCGTCCAGGCGCGGGCCTGCTCCCCCGGAGCGCGCCAGCGTTGCCATTCGCGCTCAACGACCAGCGCCAAACCGAGCAGACCGCCCCAGATTACCGTCGTCCAGGCCGCGCCGTGCCATAAGCCACCGAGGAGCATCGTAAGCATGATGTTACGATAAACGAACCAGCGCGGGCCACGACTCCCGCCGAGTGGAATGAAAAGGTAATCGCGCAGCCAGGTGGAGAGACTGATGTGCCAGCGATGCCAGAAATCCGACATACTCGTGGCAAAATAGGGAAAACGAAAATTGACGGGCAGCTCATAACCGAGGAGCCGCGCCGAAGCGAGCGCCATATCGGTATATCCGGAGAAGTCGCAGTAGACCTGGATGCAATAGAAAGTGATCGCGACCCACGCGCTGCCGGCAGTGAAACTTCCGGGCGCGGCAAAATAACCATCCACGATCGGTGCGACGGAATCGGCAATGCACGCTTTTTTGATAAAGCCGGTCAGAAAGAGAACGAGGGCGCCGCGGACATCGACCTCCGAGAATTTTCGGAGCGTTTTGAGTTGGGGCAAGAACGTGGCCGCGCGGACAATGGGGCCGGCGACCATTTGCGGGAAGAATCCGATGAAAGCGGCGACATCGAGAAGACTCGACACGGCGCGCATCTTCCCGCGATAGACGTCGATCGTGTAACTCATCGAATGAAACGTGTAAAAGCTGATGCCGACCGGCAGGATGATGTTCAGCGTATGAATGCTCGCCGGCAGACCGAGCCAGGCGAGCAACTCGGCGGCCGATGAGATGAAGAAGTTGAAGTACTTGAAAAACGCCAGCGTGCCGAGATTGGCGCACAAGCTGACGATGAGCCAGCCGCGGCGCCTGGCCGGATCCTTCGTGCGCGCCAGCATTTTCCCCACGAAGTAATCGAGCACGCTCGATCCAATGAGCAGGAAGAGGAATTTCCAGTTCCAGGCGGCGTAAAAGAAGTAGCTGCAAATGAGGAGCCAGATCTTGCGCGACCGGTTTTGCCGCAGCGACCAGTAGACGCTGAGGACAACGAGGAAGAACCAAAAGAAACGGAACTCGACGAAAAGCATGCGAGGTCAGGGCCGGCGGGCGTGACGAAGGAACTCGAGCGCGACCAGACGCGTGAACTCCTCCGCTCCCTCGTTCGTGAGATGGGCGTCATCAACGCGCATGCCCACGTCGTATAGCTGCGGATATTTCTTGGAATTGTTGAACGGCAGCAACGGGCCCGGCGGCGCCGGTTTCCGGAACAGCAAGGGCGATTGAAAGATGTCCGGCGTGACCACAAAAATCGGACTCGCCCCGATTTGACGAATCTTGTCCGCATAATCGCGATACGCCCCTTCCGCATGGGGATCGATCAATTTGGGCCGCGACGCGAATTTCTCCTCCGCGAGTCTGCGCCGGTACTGCCCGGCCTGCTCCGGAGACATCGGCGGTCTCTCCATCAGCTGATGGCCGTCACCCTTCGGCCCAAGCTTCACGTTCGATTCGAGAGACCGAACGTCATCTCGAGAGGCGAGGAAATCCGCCACGCGCCCGACATTCGCAAATTGCTTTTCGAAGAGCCCAAGATGCAGGACGAGTTCGCGCCACTTGCGCAGGCCCCGGATCAGTTTCACATACCACTTCGCCCGGCCGGCCGGATCGATCACCTTCTTCAGGATCAGCGCCGTGCGCGGCCAATCGTGCCAGTAAAGAAAGCGTTCCGTGCCGAAAACGTCCGCGGTCGAGTGGGTTTGGATGTTGCCGACTTCCAGGAAAACCCACTTCAGCTTTCGCGGTTCCGTCTTCAGGATCTGCTCGAGGACATAGAAACTTTCCGGCGGATGCATTCCATCGACGCCGAAATTGAACGTCCGCGTCGGCACGCCGTTTTCGCGGGTGATGTTGTCGAAAATCTTCGGGGAAACCGCGTAGTAAAAACGGCTCGTCCCAAGGAAAAGCGTGTCGAACTCATCTTTGTGCCGGGTGAAAAATTCCAATTTCTCCGCGACGCCTTCCGGAATCGAAGGCGGCAAGAGCGCGTGAAAGGCAAAGCTCGTCGCCAGCAGGGCGCCAAACCCAGTGGCGACGCAAACGAGTCTATAAGAAAACGGTTTCGTCAAGGTGGTGGATCGCGCGGTCAGCGCGGGATGGCAAAGAATTACGCGGCCCCGCCGCCATTACTAACATCGTGCGCGGAGCACACGATCCACCAGGCCATTCTCATTGGGCATCTACGGACCGCCACTCAACGCCGCTATCCCGGGAAGTTCCTTCCCCTCGATCAATTCAAGCGAGGCGCCGCCACCGGTGGAAATGAAGGTCATCTTGTCGGCCAGTCCCGCCTGCTTAACCGCCGTGACGGAATCGCCCCCGCCGATGATGGTCGTCGCCTTGGAACGGGCGAGCGCTTCGGCGATGGCGATCGTCCCTTCGGCAAAGGCAGGAATTTCGAAGATTCCGACCGGGCCGTTCCAAAGAATCGTTTTCGCCCCGGCGATTTCGTCTTCGTAAAGACTGATCGTCGCATGTCCGATGTCGACTGCTTGCCAGCCGTCCGTGATTCCGTGGGTGGGCGTGACCCGGCTGGTGTTTCGGGCCGTGGCGCCGGCTTCGATCTTCTCCGCCTCCAGCGCATCCACTGGCAACAGGAAGCGCACTCCCTTTTTCTTCGCCAGATCCAGGATCTCGCGCGCCAGATCGAGTTTGTCGCCTTCGACCCGGCTGCTCCCAATGGGAACGCCCCGCGCCTTCCAAAAAGTGTTCGCCATCGCGCCGCCGATCAAAATGGACTCTGCCTTTTCCATCAGCGCCTTGATGACGCCGATCTTATCCGAGACTTTCGAACCGCCGAGGATGACGACGAACGGCTTCGCCGGGTCAGCCAGCTCGTGGGAAAGATATTGGATTTCCTTCTCCATCAGGAAGCCCATGGCGGCTTGCTGGACGAATTGGGTGATACCTGCCGTGCTGGCATGGGCGCGATGGGCCGCGCCAAAAGCATCGTTCACGTAAAGGTCGCCCAGCCTGGCCAGGGCTTCGGCGAAGGCGGGATCGTTTGCCTCTTCGCCCGGGTGAAATCGGACGTTCTCGAGCAGCGTGACGTCGCCCTCCTTCATGTGAGCGATAATTTCTTCCGGAATTTTCCCGATGGTCTCGTGACTGAAAGCGACCGGCTGATCGATCAGGGTGTGCAGATAATCGGCAACCGGCCGCAACGAATATTTCTCGACCGGTTTGCCTTTCGGCCGGCCGAAGTGCGCCATCAGGATCGTCTTCGCGCCCTGTTCGCGGAGATGATTGATCGTCGGGAGACTTTCCCGGATGCGCGTGTCATCGGTGATCGCGATTCGTCCGTCGCGTTCTTCCGTCGGCACATTGAAATCGACGCGGACCAGGACGCGCTGGCCGCTCACCTCGAGGTCGCGCAGGGTGAGTTTCACGGCTGGAGTAATGGAGTGTTGGAGAAATGGAGTGATGTGAGAGCGAAATTCATTACTCCACTACTCCATTACTCCACTTGTCGAAGTTACTTCGACAACAGCTCCAGCATTTGCACGCAGCGGTTGCTGTAGCCCCATTCATTGTCGTACCAGCCCACGATCTTCACGAATTTGCCGCCGTGCGTCATCGTGAGCTGGCTGTCGAAAATGCAGGAGTGCGGGTTGCCCACGATGTCGATCGAGACGAGCGGCTCGTCGCTGTATTCGAGAATGCCTTTGTAACGCTTGCTCGCCGCCGCCTCTTTGAAGGCGGTGTTGATCGAATCAACGGTCGCGTCCTTCTCCAGAATCGCGGTGAAATCGGTCACGGAACCATCGGGCGTCGGGACGCGAAACGCCCCGCCGTTCAACTTGCCTTTCAAGGCGGGAATCACTTCGCCGATGGCTTTCGCCGCGCCCGTACTCGAAGGAATGATGCTGACCGCTCCCGCCCGCGCCCGGCGTAAATCTTCATGGGGCAGATCGAGAATGCGCTGATCGTTCGTGTAACTGTGGATCGTACTCATGAAGCCGTTCACGATCCCGAAGTTGTCGTGCAACACCTTCGCCATCGAGGCGAGGCAGTTCGTGGTGCAGCTTGCGTTGGAAATGATGAAATGCTTGTCGGCCTCGTAGGCTTCGTCATTCACGCCGAGGCAAAGCGTCACGTCCGGGTTTTTGGCCGGGGCGCTGATCAGCACGCGTTTGGCGCCGCCCTTCGTCAAATGCAGCTCGGCCTTATCGCGGCTGGTGAAAAAGCCGGTGGATTCCAGGACCACGTCCACGCCCAGATCTTTCCACGGCAGATTGCCCGGATCGCGCTCTTTCAGGACCTTAATCTTGTGGCCGCGCACGATGATGTTTTCGGGATCGTGCCCGATCTCGCCGTCGAATTTTCCGTGGACCGAGTCCCATTTCAGGAGGTGCGCCAGCGTGAGAGTGTCGGTGAGATCGTTGATGGCGACGATGCGTTTGACGTCGCTTTGGTCCATCGCGCGCAAGACATTGCGTCCAATGCGGCCGAAGCCGTTAATGCCGTAATTTGCCATAGGAAAAAGTTAAGAATGGATGGTTGAGAGTTGAGAAGCGCGCCCCTTGCAGAGCGGGTAAGTTACTAATTGCGGCCAATCTGGAACGCAACTGCGAAACGCGGCTGGTGAGGTCGCCGCGCCCAAAACGATTCAGCAAGAGACCGGTGTCCTGGTCTCCCAGCCTGAAGCTCCCGCCTCCTCAAAACCGCTGCCCAGAATGTGCTTGGCAGAGTGGAGCTTATCGTCATACTCGAAAATAACGATCGACCCCAGATCCCCGTGACCCCCATCGCAATCGAAGCTCGCCCCCCGAAACCTGCCTCTCGGAGCAGCGTGAAGAGCCCGTTTCATTTTTCTTCCTCATTTCGGCGGTCGGTAACAATCCCCTCACTCCGGCGACGCCGATTCCCGCTCCGGCCATCCACGTGCGGCGGGCGCAAACGCAATTTCCGAGCAGCCACTAACGAGTAATCCGACACAACAAGCAGGCGAACCTTATGCCAACCCCGATCAACCCTCCGCCCATTTACCAAAACCCGTTCATGGCGCCGAACGGTTTCAGTGGCATCCATCTCAACGCCTATATGACAGACACCGGAGCTGTGGAAGGCCCCGCCTCCGCGCCGAACCAGTCGGTGCAGCAAAAGGTGATTCCTGCACCGGGTATTGCCGCCACGATAGCATTCAATGCCAAAGGCCAGATAGTCACCATCCACATTGGCAGTCCCGACACCCCTGAGGGCGCTCCAACCATCATGTTAATCGACCCCACGACGCTCAATACCTTGGACTCGGTCCGCCTGCCACAGAGGAAGAAAAACACCAGCGGCAAGATCAGTTTTGCCGGAGGATATTTCTATCTGGACCAAAACAGTAACGTTGTTTGCGTCACCGCCAACCAAAAACTCCAAATCTATTCCACCGACAATGATCAGCTCGCTCTAGGTCAAACCTATGACCTCCAGAGCTTTATCCATAACTCTAGCGATATCTTGAACTCGGTGCTGCCGGACAGTTTGGGCAACATTTGGTATATTACCCAACAGGGCACTATCGGCTACGTGGACACCACCGGGAAGCCTTCCGTCGAGGAGCACCTCAACGAACCCATCAGCAAATCTTTTGCGAGTGACGGCAATGGACGGGTGTATGTGGTGACAGATTCGCCTAATCCCGGCGTTGTCAACGGTGCGCTGTATTGTTACCGGGCGTCGGCCAACAAACCGACACGGGTTTGGCGCACGTCATATACCTGCGGCAATCCCCCAGCTAAGTCGGGCCAAAACCAGGTGGGCAGCGGTACCACGCCCACTTGCTTTGACGATTTTAAGAACAACCAGTTCGTCGCTATCGCCGACAACTCCCCCCAAATGAACGTGAACGTGTATCGGCGCGACAACGGCAAGTTGGTGGTACAACAGCCTGTGTTTGAAGCTTGGCCGGACGCGAATTCCTGCGAAAACTCGCTGATCGCGATGAACCGCTCAATCATCGTGGAAAACAACTTTGGCAACACTGATATCAAAAGCACCGCCGGGACCAAAACCACGACACCGGGGGTGAACCGGGTCGATTTTGATCCGGATACGAAAAGCTCCAAGGTGGTTTGGCACAACGATACAATCGCCGTGCCTTCGGTTGTCTCTCAACTCTCAACTGGCGATGGAATGATCTACACTTACGCCAAGGACTCCACTGGGTGGTTTTGGGCGGCCCTGGATTTCGAAACCGGCGACCTCGTCCAGTGTTCCGACTACGTCAAATTCACCGACGCTGGCGCGCCGGAGGAGGAGGCGAGTAACAATTACTATGCCGGACTGACAGTGGGGCCTGACGGCGCCGCCTATCTCAGCGTCTTTGGCGGTCTGACGGTCTGGCGGAAAGCCTCATAAACGCCGCCGGGAGCCGTAAGCTCCGAGAAAAGGGAAAGGAATTGCTTTCCGAACGAGCCGCTGAAATAACGTCCTGGCATCCGGACGACTCTTAATCAGCCGGCTCTTCCACAACGCAACCCGCACCGACACCCTGTTATGGCCTTATCCGATCTGCCGAAGAATCCAAACATCGTTTTTCTCATTACCGACCAGCAAACCTCGGTCCCGTTCATGGATCCGGACTGGGCGGCCGCGAATCTGCCCGCCATGAACCGGCTGCGGCAAAACGGGCTGGCGTTCGAGCGCGCGCACTGCAACAGCTGCACCTGCTCGCCCAGCCGCGCCACGCTGTTTACCGGCATGTTTCCGGCGCATCACAAGGTGACCCAGGTGCTGGAATACGACCAGCCCAACAACGACAAGCAACAGGGGCAGCAAATCTTGCCGGGCAACTACCAAACGATGGCCAAGATGTTGAAGGCCGCAGGCTACAACGTGGCCTACAAAGGCAAGTTTCACCTGAACAAGCCCGTGGGCTTTTTTCCCGGTTGCCAGAACGGCGATGTTGAGGGCAGCGAACCCGAGATAAGCGGCCAGCTCTACTGGTCGCAGGCAGACGTGAAGAACATCGCCGACAACTACGGTTTTGACGAATGGACTTACCCGGACGCGGGAGACGATGCCGCGGTGCATAACTTCGGGGGCGGCGATTTCAACAATGACGGCCGTTTCGTCGACGGAGGCGGCCAAGCCGCACGGTACGGAGGCAGCATCCCGGCAGACGAGCTCGAAAAAGCCAGCGCCCTTCACTACCTCGAGCACTACCGGGAGCGGCATGGCGAAAAGCCGTTCTTCCTCGTGGTGTCACTCGTTAACCCGCACGATGTGCTGTCGTATCCGGGTACGGCCGGGGCCGCGATACAGGAAGGAGACAACAAAAAGGGAACTCCGCGTTACCAATACGCCGGTTACAGCGACGACCAGTTCAAAGACATCCCGGTGACACTCCCCGCCACGAGGAACGAGGATCTCTGGACAAAGCCCACCGTTCAGGAAAAATTCCGCCAACTCTGCCAGGCGGCCGGTCCGATCAACTCGGATCCCGAAGCAAAGAGGTATCTGCAATTCTACGCCTACCTCACTTCCCTGGCTGATCACGAGATCATGAAAGTATTGCAGGCGCTGGACGACAACCACTTTACGGAAAAGACCCTCATCTTGCGCATCAGCGACCACGGGGACATGGCGATGGCCCACGGCATGCAGCGGCAGAAGATGTACAATGTCTATCGCGAGACTCTTAACGTGCCGATGATCTTCTCGAATCCACGGGCGTTTCCCATCGCGCAAACCACCAGGGCCCTGGCCGGACTCATCGACCTGATGCCTACCATGGCCGACATCGTGGGGGTGAATGCCGCCGATTGGACATTTCAAGGCAAAAGCCTCAAACGCATTCTCGAACACCCCGGCGATGAAGTGCAGGATTACGTCCACTACACCTATGACGATGATTACGTCACGACCAGCACCCCGCAGGAGATGGGGCCGTCGCATATTAGGTGCATCGTGGAAAAAAATTGGAAATACGCGGTCTACTTCGACCCGCATTACGGCCAGGCCGCCCAGTTTGAGATGTATGATCTGGTCAATGACCCAGAGGAGGCAACGAACCTCGCGGCCCCTGGAACGCCCCTCGCTCCGGCCGCGGCCAACTCATCGGATGTCCCGGTCGAGCGCGCGCGGCTTCACCGCCGGCTCACGGAGGTGATGGAAAAGCTCGGCACCAAACCGGACAGCGTGGTCTGGCCGCCCGACCATGCTCCCTCGGAGGAGGATCAACAACTTCTGGGGGTAGGAAGCCCCACGCCGACCTCGCAAAGCGAAACCTCCAGCTCTGCGCTACCGCCGTAGGCCAATCCGGAGCCGGAGCCGGGGCCAGTCTCTGAATCCGTGCAGTTTTCCCTGGGCTGCGACGGATCTACAGCGGCTCAGAATTGCGCGCGGCTTTTGAACGGATCGGGCGAGAGGGCGTCCAAGAGTTTCCGTGAAGATCGCCTCTTTGCTTATGAATAGCCTTCTCGCCGCAACCATCGGGTCCATTCCGCTTCAATCCGCGCCGGCCGCGAAACCCGATGGTTCCCGGATGATCACCATCCTCGCCCTCGGAGACAGCTTGACCGACGGCTTTGTCCTGTCCCGCAAGGAAGCGTATCCAGCCTTGATCGCGGAAAAGATGCGAAGCGCGAATTATCGCTTCGAGATGATCAACGCCGGTTCGAGCGGCGATACCACGGCTGACGGGCTGCGGCGTTTGCCGGCGCTGCTTCGAGGAAAAAGAATCGATGTCCTGATCCTGGCGCTCGGGATCAACGATGCCTTCCGCGGCGTGCCGATCGAACAAATACGATCGAATCTCCAGGCGATCATCGACCGGACACGCGCGCGGCGCCCAGACGTTTCGATCATCATCGCCGGGATGCAGCTGCCGCTCGCGTCGAGCGACGGATACGTGCGCGAGTTCGGAGAGATGTTTGGCGCGCTGGCAGAGAAAAATAACGCGGCGCTTATCCCGTATCTGCTGGAAGGGGTTGGCGGTGATCCGGAGCTGAATTTGCCGGACAGGATCCACCCGAACGCTGCCGGCCAGCGTGTTTTGGCCGAAAACGTCTGGCGCGTGCTGGAGCCGATCTTGCAAAAGAAGCTTGCCGCGGCCGAGCCGCGCAGCTCACATTGATTTAGACGGCTTTCGCCCTATCTGGATTGTCGTCTCCAAGAGCTTTTGATAGAGCTGGAACTATGTTCCCTCTACCCGGAACACTCCCCCGTCCATAGGCGAAACATTGTTTCGTCGAATTGTAGTTCGGGATATGCCCCGCGCATATCTTGGAATGAGAAGCAACCGAAGTGGTGCAATTATTTCTAGCTCATTCGTCTCCAACTCGTGCAGAAAGCTCAAACCGTAATCAAACGCAGCTAACCGCTGTAACACCTCGCGCATAATCATCACCATTCATATGAACAGAGTCACGAAAAAGATATTGTCGGTGCTCTTTGCGACGACGTGCGTAGTCGTCACACAATCATCCTCTGCGGAGGAAGAAAGCGAATTCTCGAAACACCTGCAACGGAAAGCGGCTGATGCGGTTTGGGACTTTGGAAAGGCCCTCCTCGAGGAACTCGCCGGGGGATCGCGGGCGATGGTTTTCACCAACCCTACGTTATCCTTCAACAATGCTTTGTTGTCTTGGGATTTCGACCTAGTTTGCGACCGACTGGACAATAGATCCAGTTCTACGATCAAGGGTATTTCGCTCTCTATCTGGGCGTGCGGGAGTCCCTACACAACAGGAAAGGTTGATGGGGTACTCCTCGGCAGTATCGAGGGTGTTGACCTTGAATCAGGTTACGGATTTCCGAAACTTACGAAGTCAATCAGCATCGACCTGGAGAGAGCCAAACAGACCCAAACCCTAAAACGGCGCCCACAAACAATTGTGCTCATCGTTACTGGAAAGAAAGATACTGAGGACAAACACTACATTCAGGGTTGGGCGAATTTTGCACCATTTGATTTCGAGAGGCGGACTTGGGCAAGGTCGATTGAATGACGCAAACCTGTACCGTCCCAAGCGTTACGTCGCAAATCAAGTGTGGATGCAAGTTTTGGGTTGAACGGAATCAATCCTAGCATTGATACGACCCGAACCTTGATTGGATACTACCCACGCCACGCCAAGGGCTCTTAGGCTCGGGTAATCCGGCTCCCTTCATTTGGATTGGCTCGACGAACAACGGCTGGTTGCTGTTGCGTCAGGCAATGAAACGCGCCCAGGCCCCAGATTAATTCCATGCAATCGATCGGTACGATTCTGCGGGTGGGAAAAACTTTCCGAAGCGTCGTTTCGGCCACCGTATCGTTCGGATCGGCGAAGGTCGGGAGCAAAATGCTTTCGTTGGCGATGTAGAAATTGGCGTAACTCGCCGGCAAGCGTAAATCTTCGCGCACGATCTTTCCCGGCATCGGCAGGGTCATCACTTTGAGCGGCTCGCCCTGGACCTTCATCGCTCGCAACCGCGCCAGATTTTCCTGGAGCGGTTCGAAATTCGCGTCGTCGCGATTTTCCTCCACGACCGTGACGACGGTGCGCTCGCCGACAAACCGCGCCAAATCATCGACGTGACCATCGGTGTCGTCCCCTTCGATACCGTCGCCCAGCCAGAGAATTTCCGTGACGGCGAGATAATCGCGCAAGCGCTGTTCGATCTCGGCGCGCCCAAGATCGGGATTCCGATTCGGATTCAAGAGACACGATTCCGAGGTGAGCAGCGCGCCCGCGCCGTTCACATCGATCGAACCGCCCTCGAGAATCATGCGCGGATAAAAAACCGGCGCGGCCAGGATCTCGCCTACCCGGGTCGGAACGACTTCGTCGAGATCGCAGGGCGGGTACTTGCCGCCCCACGCGTTGTAATCCCAATCGACAATCGCCAGCCGCGGCTCCTCCTGGCGCGTCAGGAAAATCGGACCGTGATCGCGGCACCAGGGTTCGTTCGTCGGAATGCGATGAAAAGTGAGCCGGCCGAACGGCAAGCCCTTCAGCACTTCGCGCGCTTCGGTTTCATGCGCGCCGTTGCAGACGTTGATGCAGACCGGCTCGGACGCGAGCAGCGCTTCCACCATTTGCCGCAGCGCCGGCAGCACGCGATCGAACGCCCCGGGAAAACTGATGCCTTCGCGCCGGGGCCACGAAAGCCAGGTCGCGGCGTGCGGCTCCCATTCGGCGGGCATGCGGTAGCCGAGCGCGGCCGGCAATTTATCGGGCTCTGACATTTTCGAAGGCATAGCACGCGATCGCCAAACGTCGATGGCGAATCAACCCCGATTTGGAGGGCCCGCTATTCTGGGCTCGACAATTTCCCTGGAATAGTGTCAGAAAAATGCGTGCAGTAACCCATTGGTAATCGAAACAACGATATGAAAATGAAATATTTCCTCTTCGCCGCCGTGGCCGGTTTTTCCCTCGCCACGTTCCAGGTCCAGGCCGCCACCATTAAACAGACGGTCGCCAGCATCAACGCCGACGCGAACAAGCCGGGAGGGCCGGAAAGGGTGTTGAAGTCGATCTCCAAGAGCACCGGCGTTCCAGCCGCTACCCTGGAGAAACAAAAAGCCAAATCGGGCCTGAGCTACGGCGACGTTTTCGCCGCGCACTCGATCGCCAAGGCTTCCGGAAAGAGTTTCGACCAAATCGCCGCGCTTAAGGCAAAAGGCCAAAGCTGGGACAAGATCGCCGAGGAGAACAACGTGAGTTTGGGTGGCGAAAAGAAAGTGGCGAAGACCGACCCAGCAGCGAAGACCAGCCCCACGCCTCCGCAGAAATCGTTGCGGCAGGAAATGAACGACCGCTACAGCGGGAAAAGCAATTAAGGCCTGAGCGGCCCGTTGAGCGAGTCTAGCGCCGTTGCTGGGAGGCCAGGAGCGGCGGGAATTCGAGGGACGCGGGAGAGGTGCTGTTTTCAATGAAGTGGGCCGCGGCTTTCCGGAGTGAAAGCCACCGGTCCCATTCCAGGTGCGGCGCACCCACGATATGCCGGAGCAGGCTGCGCCACTCCATCAGAGCGCGCTCGATGTCCCCCGAGCGGAGAGATTCGTTCGTCATTCGGTAACGGGCAGAGGGGTTCGAGACCAGTTCGCGAATCACTTCCGAGGCGCCCGAGCCGTAATGGACGGGCACTCCCATTTCGATATAACCGGGATAATCGGCGCGGCCGTAGATCCGCTGGCAGTGAATTCCCAACCGGCCACCAAGCAGAGCTTCTTCGCCCGCGAAACGGGGACCCGCCCGGATATTGGCCAGATCGAAAATGAGATCGTCGATCGGATAAGTTTCGTCCTCGAGCCCGGCCGCGATGGCAAGACCTTCGCCGGCTTGGAAAAACGAAAAGAGAGTGCCGCGCCGGGTCGGTCTTCCATCCTGGGTGACGAGACCAAGTTGCCGCCAGGCGTAGGCAGGTGAATTGGTAATGACCGTCGTAAGGTCGTGCTCCAACTCAGGGCAGGCGCGACAAACAAGCGGGATCCCTTCGCGCTCCGGCGGATCGAGCAGCGCGCCACCGCGCGAGTCCACGATGGCGGATACGGGCACTTCGGAGAAATCGATGCGCGCGTAGATCGTTTCGCCGCGCGTGACGATCTCCGCGATTTGACCGCCAGTGAGGCTTGGAATCAGAGGAATGACCGACTCGTCGAAAAGAAGTTTACTGAATGGTAGGGCGAGACTCTGTCGAGCCGTCGATGAGCTATCCCGCGGCTCGACAGAGTCTCGCCCTACCAGCTTTTTTCTCAGCCATTTCACCGGCGCGACAACGTCGTCGCCCACGACGGTGGCCAGCGGAATTTCGCGGCCGTAAATGCCTTTGTCGCGCAGTTTGCAAAGGTTGCCGAAGCCGCGGCCGTCCAGCATGCGTGGCAGAGTTAGCGCGGGAACCCACGAATCATTCTCGCGAACGAACAGCTGGCCTAATGAGACGTTCTCCGGATGCGGTGGCTTCACCTCCCATTCGTTCGTCGAGTTGAGCATTTCAACGATCGGACGCCGGACAAAGCGCGCCCGTTCCGCGTCGACCCAGAGGCCGCAAGGCTTTTCTCCGGTGGCCAGGCTGTGCTCGGAACCGATCGGAACTTGTTGCGTGCTGTAAAGCGAGCGGCTCAAATCGACGGCGGCGGCAAAGGGCTGCTCGCCCCGATCAGCCGCGCCCCGCATGACGCTGATGAGGCTCGGCCAATCCACCTGGGTCGCGCGTTTCAATTGCCGGGCGCGAGCGTCGCCGAGGCGCGGGATGTCCGGCAGCATCAGGACATAACCGGTCTCGTCGAGCCCGCGGCGGCCCGCGCGGCCAAACATTTGCAAAAGTTCGTCCGGCTGGACGTGGCGCTCGAAGTTGCCGGCCTTGTAGCGGGTATCGGTGATGAGGACTGAACGCATGGAGAAGTTGATGCCGGCGGCGAGACCCATGGTGGCGACGACGACGTTCAACTGGCCGGCTTTGGCAAGGGGCTCGATCAAACCCGCCCGGACGCCGTAGCTAAGTCCGCTGTGATGGTAAGCGACCCGGTTGCGCAAGAGTTTCGCGAGGCGTTTCCCGGCGAGCGCTTCCTGTGCCGGGGAGAGGGACAACGGATCGCGGGGGGAAAGGGCCGAGGCGATAGTTTGCGCCATCTCTTCGCTGGAATTGCGGCGCGGCGCGAAGACCAGGACGGGCGCCAGGTCCGCGCGCAACGCTTTGCCGATCATGCGCGGCCAGAAATTTCTCGTCTGGACAAACTGCGACTCCGGCAGGACACGCAAATCGATTTCTTCGAGCGGAACCGGCCGCTCGTTGTGCGAGACGAGCACCGGGTCGCGCCCGATGCGCTGGAACCAGGCGACGACATCCTGCGGGTTTTGCACACTGCCGCTGAGGAGAAGGAGTTGCGTTTCGGGCGGCGCGAGGGCGAGCGCCAATTCGTAATGCACGCCCCGCACCGGGTCCGCGATCATTTGGTATTCGTCGACGACGAGGAGCTTCGGCCCGTCGCGCCGCAAGAAGCGGGCCCGCTGGGTTTCCAATGTCGCCACCAGAACCTTCGCGCCCAGATTCAAGGCCAGGTCGCCGGTCGCGATGCCCACATCCCATCCGCGAGCCCGCCATTCCGCGAGCTTGTCGTTCGCGAGGGCGCGCGTTGGCACGGTAAAAATCGCCTGCCCTTTTAACGACGGATACAGCAGCTCGAAGATGAAGGTCTTGCCCGATCCGGTCGGCGCCTGGACGACGACATCCTTCCCATCGCGGAGCGCGCGGACGGCCTCTTGCTGCCAGAGGTCCGGAACAACCAGATTGATTTCGAGTCCCTGCGGCATCGCCGAAAGTAGCACAGGCGTCTTGTCCGCCACCGGACGGACTCGCTGCGGCGAGCTGTGGAGCGCCCGTTCATGCCTTTCGGAGCAAGCAGGCGAGACGCCTACTTCCCCTTTCCCCACAGGCAAGATGCCTGTGCCACGGTACTTCTCGCGCGTAAAAAAATCGTGCCTTCCAAAAGCGGCCCGCTATCTTCGGCGTTAATGAAGAAAAAGGCGGGGCGGAAAGCGGAGGCGGCCCCCCCTTCCGCACCGGCGGCGGATGAGTCCGGCCTGCCGGTCGTCGTTCTCCTGCCAAAAAATCGGGAGCAGATGCTCGCCACGACCGCGCTCACGCGTGCGGACATTCGCATCGAGATCTGCGAACATGCTGATCAACTCGATGCGCGCATCAGCGAACAGACGGGAGCCGTCCTCTTCGCCGAAGAAGCTCTTCTTGGCGCGCAGACTTCGCGTTTTCTGGGCCATCTGCGCGCGCAACCGCCATGGTCCGACCTTCCGCTGCTCGCGCTGACGAGCGGAAACGAGGCGGACGATCCGCACCATCGCATCCTCGATTTGTTGGGCCCGAATGCGAATCTGACGTTCGTGGCGCGCCCATTCCGCGGCCTCACCCTGGTCAGCGCGGTCCAGGCAGCGTTGCGAGCGCGCCGCCATCAGTTCGCCGTGCGCGACTTGATGGCGGAACGCGAGACCGTTCTGGCCAGCATCAGCGATGCTTTCTCGGCGCTCGACCGGCAATGGCGCTACATCCACGTGAACGACAGGGTCGCCGAACTGGCCGGGTGGTCGAGGGAAAAAATGATCGGCCGGGTTATCTGGGAAATTTTTCCAGAGGCTGTCGGTACGGAATTTTACGAGCGCTGTCAGCATGTCATGCAGACCGGCGAGCCGAGCAGCGCGGAGTTTTTTTATGCGCCCTGGAATCGCTGGCTCGACACTCGGATGTATCCGACGAAAAGCGGGATCGTAATTTTTCGGGCCGATGTTACCGAGCGCAAAAAACAGGAGCAGTTGGCGCACGAAGGCGAAGCCAAATTAAAAGAGAGCCAGGAGCGCCTGCGGCTCGCCACCGAAGCGGCTGACATCGGCACCTTCGATTTCTTTCCGAAGACGGGAGAGCTGCAATTCTCCGATCGGAGCCGGGAACTATTTGGCATCCCGCGGGAAGCGGAGGTCACCTACGAAACCTACCTCGCCGGAGTGCACCCCGACGATCGCCACATTGTGCACGAAACCGTCCAGAAGGTAAGGCAGCCGGGAAGCACGGGTCGCTTCGATATCGAATACCGGACCATTGGACTGCGGGACAAAAAGGAAAGATGGGTGGCCGAGCGTGGCCGGGCCGTTCTCGATCCCTCGGGGGAAATAACGCGGTTTATCGGAACCATGCTCGACATCACGGACACGAAGAATGCCGAAATTCTCCTGCAACAGGCGAAGAAAGCGGCCGAAGAGGCCAACCAGGCGAAAGACCATTTTCTTGCCATGCTCTCGCACGAGTTGCGCACCCCGCTCACCCCTGTGCTCATGACCATCGCCGCGCTGCGGCGCGAGCCGGACCTGAAAGAGGAACTTCGGCACGATCTCGAAATGTTACAGCGAAACGTCGAGCTCGAGGCGCTGCTCATCGACGATCTGCTCGACCTGACCCGGATCGCGCACGGAAAGCTCGAACTGCACAGTGACGCTGTGGACGTCCACGGCACGATCGACCACGCGCTCAGTATTTCCGCGGGCGACCTTGCCGGGAAAAATATTCACGTGACCCGGCGCTTCGAGGCGCGGGAGCATCACTGCTGGGCCGATCCCGCGCGGTTGCAGCAGGTGTTTTGGAACCTGGTGAAGAACGCCGCGAAATTCACGCCGGAAGGAGGCCGGCTCGATCTCTCCACGAAAAACAACGACGCCCATCAGATCGTGATCGAGATCGCCGACAACGGCATTGGGATCGATCCGGCTTTGACGCCGAAAATCTTCGACGCCTTCGAACAGGGCGGCCAGCTCGTCACGAGCAAGTTCGGCGGCCTCGGGCTCGGGCTGGCGATTTCGAAACGCGTGGTCGATCTCCATCACGGCACGATCACCGCGCGCAGTGACGGCCGGGGCCGGGGCGCGACGTTCGTCGTGACGCTGAACGCGATGGAAACTTCAATGCTCGAAGGTCCGGTTTTGTTCCTGGAAAGCGAGCCGGCGCTGGCCGGCCACGTCCGGATTCTCCTAGTCGAAGATCATAAAGACACCGCCCGCGTTCTGGGCCGCATTTTGCAAAACGCCGGCTTCGAGGTCAGCCATGCCGACACTCTAGCCAGGGCGCGGGAGCTGGCAGCCGGGCGCCGCTTCGATCTCGTCATCAGCGACCTTGGCCTGCCGGACGGCAGCGGACTCGACTTGATGCGCGGTTTGCGCGAGACGCAGGGGCTAAGCGGTATCGCACTGAGCGGCTTCGGCACCGACGACGACGTGGCCGCAAGCACGGCCGCTGGTTTCGCGGAACACGTGACCAAGCCAGTGGATTGGGAACGGCTCCGGAACGCGATCGAGCGTTTGACCCCGCGGAAAAAACCAGCCACGCGCAGCGCAGCATAGGTGGATCGAGCGCTCCGCGCTCGATGACAGAAGTGCTGGCGAAGCCGGGATTAAACGCGGAGCGCCGCATGGCTCCTTTCTGGGGAGCGCACGCGCCCTCGCGTGCATCGTTCGGCGCCCTCGCCGAACGTTTGATCGGAAGATTTGCGGCGAGGGCGCCGCAAACAGCACGCGAAGGCGCGTGCGCTCCCCGGAGAAATGCTACCGCTTCCCCAGCAGCATTTGCTTGAACGACCCGCGCGCATCCGCGTGCACCTCGGTCGCGGCCACCTGCGGCGGGGCGTGATAGGTGTGGCAGGTGATGCACTCGGAAACGATCCTCCCCTTCGGACCGTGGCACGTCACACAATCCGCCTTGGCCGGCATGAGCACATCGGAGGTGTCGCGACTGACCAGCGCTCGATGGCATTTGTTGCAATCCAATTTCTCGTGCGTGAGCGGATCGATTTGATGTTTCGCATGATTGAATTTCGCCTGCGGCATCCAGCGATCGACCAGGACCGGTTTGGTGAGGACAGGCGCGCCGTTGCGTTCCGCCCTCACGTCATGGCATAAAGCGCAGCCCACGTAATTGGCCCGGGTCGCGACAGCCGCCTGGCGCTGCGGTTTGTAAGGATCCTTCTCGAAAAAGACCGCCCTCTCCAGTTCCTCGCTGCTGCCAAACTGCTCCCGCAATTTCCGGATCTGTTGCGCGACGAAGGTTTGCACATCGCCGTCGCTGGTCCTGCCTTGCTTCAGCCGCGCGTAGTCGCCGTATTGCGCCGGCAAGGTGCGCAGGAAAGTCCGCACCAGGTTCACGTCGCCGTGGGGGAGGTGGAGCCGCGGATTGTTTTTGTCGAACTGAAGCGCATGGCACGCCTGGCAGTTCGCCTCAAAGGTGACCCGCTGATAGTAGCGGCCCTCGGGATCGGTCTTGTGACAATAATTGCAATCGAGCTTTCGGCCCTTTTCCACGGGTGGAATGTCCGCCGCATAATGGCGTTGATGATTAAAGCGGAGCACATCGGGATCGCGCGCCTTTTCCCGCACGAGTTGGAATTCCGGGTGATCGCCGGCGAAGGAAGAAAGGACCTGGGTATAACCACGCGGAGGCCGCGGCATTTTGAAGACGACCTGCTGGGGCGGATGCGGCCGCAGATGGAACGCCGCCGGTGGAAGCTGCATTCCCTTTTGCGCCGAAGCCTCCATGACCCCGCGGTCGTTGTGACACGCCGCGCACTGTGAATCGGCGACCGGCGTCATCCGTCCCGGCCCGAGGTGTTCCTGATGGCAGATCGAGCAGGAACGGTTCGCGACTACGTTCGGCTGGTGCAGATCGTATTTCTTCACGGTGCCCATGTCGGGATGCTTCTCGTGGCATTGCTGGCATTTGCGATCGATCGAAGCGAAATCGAGACCGCGGCGGAACCGGTCGCTCACGACGGTTTTGAACTTGGAAATCGAACGGTCGCCGCCAAGCACCGCACCCTTGTCGTGACACTGTGCGCAATCCTGCGCATACGCCGCGTGGCTGGTCGAAATCGTTCCCGTGCTGAAGAATTCTTCGCTGACGCGCTTTTGCGAAATGAGCTTCTGGTAAAAGAGGATGCCCGCGATGCCGCCGGCGATGGCCAGGAAGCTGGCGCACCAGCGCGCCACCCGCCAGGGATGCTTCCGCCTGTAGTAACCGAGATTGCCTTTGTAGCGCTCGGCGATCTGTTTTTGGGTGCGTCCGGGCGTGGCCATGATCGCTTCAGTAATCGCCCTGCTTGATTCGTAATCGTGCTCGTGCTCGTGCTCGTGCTCCTGCTCGTGCTCGTGCTCGATCTCCCGTGATCGCTTCGATCACGAGCATGAGCAGGAGCACGATTACGAACAGAGGCATCGGAAGTTAATAATAAAAAAGGGTCACGAAGGCGTGCCAGATCGTGAGCATCAGGAGGAAAAACGAAAAGGGCACGTGGACGAAAAGCCAGCCATGGAGCCAATGATGGAGGCGCGTCTGTAAGTCGAGCATCCGCCGCTCGTCGCACCAGGCCTGGATTTCTTCGACCTGGCCGCGGTAGGTTTCCGACACGCGCAGCTTGACGAACCTGAATGTGTCGTCGGAGAAACGCGCATCGCTCAGGCGATACTTCTCGCCTCGTCCCGCTTGAAGGTAGGGCAGGATCTGGCGATCGATAAATTCGACCAGCGCTGCCTCGGAGGCGGGGTCGGGCGGCGGCACGGATTTCGCCGGCGCGGCCGCGGGCTTCGCCACCGCGGGTTTTGCCGCAGCCGGAGTGGCGGCGGGCGTTGCGCTAACCGGAGCGGCAGGTGTGGTGGCAGCCGCCACCTCGGGGTTTTCTGCGGCTGTCGCCGGTTTTGGCGCAGGCGCCGGCGAGGCCGCCGGAGATTTTTCCGGCAAAACGGATGGCGGCGCACTGGCAGGAACAGCCGGAGGATCCGGCGCCGGTTCGTCGCCCGCCGGCACCGAGGCGCGCGGAACGGGCACGCCCGGCGATTCGCTCTGCACTCGCGCCGTCGGAGTCCCGATGGTCTCGGGAGGCTTCGCCGGCGCCGGTGAGGCCGCGGCATTTGCGACAGGAGGGATCGCCGGTTCGGACGCAGCCTTGATCGCTTTGGCCACGGGCGCCGCGGTAGTCGTCGCCGCGACGCCCGCGACAGGCTCCGCCGTCACGGTGGAACCGGTCGCTGATTTCGCGCGGGCCACGGGCGTGCTCAGTTCACCTTTGGTTGAAGCCATCACTCCCGAGCCTGCGGTCACTGCCTTGGCGGAACTCGGCGCGGGCGCGCCCGCATCCGGCTTCTTGGGCGGAGCAGGCTTGAAGGAATCGCGCATTTTTTCCGCGGCGACACAAAGCTGGGCGCGGATATGCGGAATCTGTTCGAAGACCGTCTCGGCCGGCAACCGCTCTTTCATCAAACGCGGCATCAGATGCTGGAGCGCCAATCCGTAAATCCCGCTTACCATCACGAGCGCATAAAGCACCATCAGGAGCGTCGTCATCGGGCCGCCCAGCCGAAAACCGCTGTGCAAAAGAATGAGCGGGACCGTGAGGAGGGTGAGCCAGATGTGAGCGCGCAACCACCGCTGCACCGTCCCCACTCGCCAAAGCGGGATTTTTTTTCGCAAACTGAGGAGCGCGGCAAAAACAAAAATCCCCAGCGAGATCGCGCCGAAAGCCAATCCCAGCGGGGTGCCGCCGACGGTTTGATGGCCGGTGGGAGTTTGGATCAACGACGGCGGCAAGCGAATCCCGGGCGGCATCCAATCGGGATGGAAATTGCCAAAGTAGAGAAGGAACGCCGCCACCGTGGCCAGACAAACAAAAACAACCCAGGGAAAGTGCTTCCAGTTATTGATCCGCATGCAGAAAATTTCTGATGGCTGATTGTTGATTGCTGATTTTCTCGGAGAAACGCCCTCGCGGTGGACTCAAATCGACAATCATAAATCAGGAATCAGAAATCCAGTTAGTGCGTGGTATGGGTCTCGTAGCGCCGCTCCGGCTTCCAATTGGTTTTCAAAATCTCCGCCTGCGCTTCCAGCGCATCGCCGAAAAAGCGCTGTGGATCGACGCGTTTGGCGGCATCATGCGGGCAGGCATAGACGCAGCTCGGCACGGAAAGCTGGGTGCAGAGATCGCAGGTGTTCGCCTTGTAGGCCGTGGTTTTTTTCTTCTCGATCTTCACCGTTGGCGGCACTCCCGCCGTGGACGATTTGACCTCGGTCTTCACTTCCTTGATGACCTCGAGCGGGTGCATGTTGATATTGCCGTAGGGGCAAAGCTCGGCGCATTTTCCGCAACCGATGCACCAATCCTCGATGATGATCTCGAGGTTCTCCTTGCGGCGAATGGAGCCGACCGGGCATTGCGTCATGCAGAGCGGATCGCGGCATGAACGGCACGCGGTTGCGACCAGAAAATGATCGTAGCGCAAGCCATCGCGGAGCAGCCGCGAGACGCCGTCGTGGGCTTTCGCGCAGGCTTGCACGCAGGCATCGCACCGCGTGCAATTGTCCAGGTCGATGAGGAGAAGATTTTGCGCCTCAAACAATCCCTGGTTGAGGAATTCATCGAGCCCGAGTCCAGGAGGAGCCATTCGGTTTTTGTTGACCGCGATGCGCGCCTCGGCCACCGGCTCGAGCAGGGCCCGGACCCCGGGAAATTTTTCGAGCATGAGCTTGAATTCGCCCGCCGGGACTTTGACCACGTCTACCGCATCGAGCGCGGTACAGGTCGCGATGCGCTTGCGCGCCCACAGCAATCCAATCTCACCGAAATACTCGCCGCGACTCAGATAAGTGCGGACCATTTCGCCTCCCGGCATCGCCATCGAGATGCGGACCATGCCGGAACGAATCAGGTAAAACGCATCCGCCTCCTCGCCTTCCTTGCAGATGACCTGGCTTTGATTGTACGAGACCAGCTCGACCTTGTCCTTGAGATAAGAGATGAACTCGTCTCCCACCGTCGCAAAAAGCGGGACGCTGCGCAGATGGATCTCGAGCGAGCGCTCCCGGTATTTTCTGTCCAGCTCGGCCTTGAAGGAAGTTCCCTTGAACGTGGGCGCCTTCACTTTCGACGTCGCCTTCGATGCGTCGGAGAGCTGGCGATTGCCGACGAGCATGTCGAGGATCACGCGCAGCATTTCCACCATCACGCACGGTTCGCGCGTGATGACCGTGGCCGACCGCGGTTGAAACGTCCGGCAGGTCATGTCGCCGAAAAGCTCACCGGCCCCGAGCTGGGCGATCGGTTTGTTCATGGGCAGATCGACGTTCGCGTCGATCCCGATATACTTCCGCTCGTGCGCGTCCGCGCGCTTGTCGCGCCGATCGTCGACGAGAAAACTTTTCATCCGGGCCACGCTTCGCCCGAAGAATCCCCAGCCGGGTTTCGTGCGCAGATGGGCGAGCGGATTATTGATCGAAATGTCCACCGTGCCCGAGACGATGTAATACGCGGTCGAGCCAAACTCGCCTTCGGTGCAGACCGTTTCGCCTTTGCGGTAGCGATGAAGCACCGCCGCGTCCTCAGCCCACTCCATGACTTTCTTAGATGGTAACTGAGTCAGGACTTCTTTTAGAGGCGGCAGGTATTCCACCAATTGCTCAAATGTCAGACTCTCGCCGACGAGTTTGACTGGTGGTGGTTCATTCATGGCATCGGCAGGGGTTCGGAGCAGAATAGAATGTAGCAATGGGTCGTGGGAAGCGCTTTTACATCGTGCCGACTACATTATCCAGGCTCCGGCGGTCCAGTAGAGGCGTGGGACGAAGCTCCGCTTCCCGACGCGGTTGAATGGACCAACCCAGTAAAGATGGCGAATCGCCTCCTTGGGACGCGGCGGCGCATCCCGCGCGCGCAAACCTGACTCGTCGATCGAAAGAGCCACGCCCATCAAACCTAACGACCATCGATCGGGGCTTGACATGCCAAACTGTTTTGCCGCACGAGTTAGATGGATGGAAAAGCTCCGCATTTTCGTCTCATCCCCCGGTGACGTTGGGCGTGAGCGTTTGCTTGCCAGGCACGTAATCACGCGCCTTCGAGGCGAATACGGGCGCCGCGTCGAGTTGGAATCATATTTTTGGGAGCATGAGCCCATGCGCGGCTCGACCGATTTTACAGGAACTATTCCCGATCCTTCTGCTTTCGACATCGTTGTTTGCATTTTGTGGTCGCGTTTAGGTTCGCCGCTTAACGAGAACTATCGCAAGGCGGACGGCAGTCCCTACGCTTCCGGGACCGAGTACGAATTTGAGGTGGCCCTGGCGGGCCGTCTAAAAAATGGCAAACCGGAAATCCTCATTTATCGCAACCAACAGGAGCCGACGGTGCCTATCGAACCGGCCTCGGTTCGCGAAGAAAAAATTCGCCAGTATGAGGCGTTAAAGACGTTCCTGCAAAAGTGGTTTTTTAATCCGGACGGCTCCTTCAGAATTGCCTCGAATAGCTACCAGGGCCTCGACGATTTCTCCAGCAAGCTCGAAAGTCATCTGCGGAAAATCATCGACGAGAAAGCGCCGATTTTAGCGCCAAAAGCGCCGCCGGTGGCGTTCGGATCGTATTCGCGTGGCTCGCCGTTCCGGTCCTTGCAGCCATTCAAATTCGAAGATACGGACATCTTTTTTGGCCGCACCAAAGCGATCGATGACGTTTTGAACGCGTTGCAGAGCCAGGCGGCGGCGGGGACCGCATTTGCGCTGATCTTCGGGAGCAGCGGCTCCGGAAAATCGTCCCTCGTTCGCGCCGGTGTCATTCCGTTATTGGTTCAGCCGGGAGCTATCGAAGGGATCGGTTTATGGCGACGCGCGGAAATGCGTCCAAGCGCAGGGGCGCCTGATATTTTCTTCGCGCTCGCCAATGCCCTGGTCAGCCCGACAGCCCTGCCTGAAATCATCGCCGGGGGCGTCACGGCCAGGGAGCTTGCGGACGGTCTGCGCAAGCCCTCGGGGTCTGTGTCCCTGGTTCTAAAAACAGCGCTTACCCAGGCCTCGCGCGACGTCCAGGCAAAGGAACACCTTCTGGTGCCGCCTTCAGCTCGACTTGTCCTCCTCATCGACCAGTTTGAGGAGCTTTTTACCCTGACCGACCGCTTTTCCGCCGAAACCCAAACGGGCTTCGTGACCGCCCTTGCGGAACTGGCACGCAGCGGAGTGGTCTGGGTGATCGCGACAATACGCAGCGAATTCTTTGGTCAATGCGAAGCGATTCCGGAACTTGTGAGGCTGAAAAGCGGAAAAGGAGAATTTCAGTTATTGCCGCCGACCAGGCCTGAACTAAGCCAAATCATTCGGTTGCCTGCGATCGCCTCGGGACTGGAATTCGAGACCGATCGCCACTCGGGCGCGAATCTTGATGACGCCCTGCTCGAGGCGGCGGGCCATAACTCCGGCGCACTGCCCATCCTCGAGTTCACTCTGGATGAACTTTACAAGCGTCGGAGCGATCACACGCTGACATATGCTGCCTTCAAGACGCTAAAAGGGGTTGAGGGCGCGCTTGAAACGAAGGCGGAGGAAGTTTTTAACCAGTTGCCGCCGCGGACCCGCGGGGAGTTCGATTTTGTTTTTCGTGCACTCGTGACCGTGGACTTGGGCGACGGGGAGAAAGCCGCATTCACGCGGCGGATCGCCGTTATCGAAAAACTGGCCACAACCACGGCCCGGCGGGATCTGGTCGAGGCGTTTGTGGACGGGCGACTTCTGGTGACTGACACCGACCAACAAAACCGGGCGATAGTCCAGATTGCCCACGAAGCGTTGTTCGAGCATTGGCCGCGATTACGCACGATGCTGGAGGCCAACCTGGAATTTCTGCGCCGGCGCGCGCGCGCAGGGAGTGCGTTTGCCCTCTGGAAAGAGAAGGGCGATCGCAGTTATCTCTGGACTCGCGGCAAATCACTCGCGGAAGCGCAGGATCTGCTGGCGCATCAGAGCGAACTGACACAGCGGGAAGTCGAGTTCGCTCGAGCTTCCGTGCAGGCGGGTCAGGCCGTTCGCTGGAAAGGGTTGGCCGCGATCATCGTGGTTACCCTTCTTGTCGTGGGCGCGACGACCATGGGATATCGGCTTTGGAGAAAGTCGAAAATCGAGGCAGAAGTGCGGAATCTGCGAGCGCAGCTCGCGAGGGTTCTGGCCGAGCCCCGCTCGCAGCCTTATGAAGTTGCCAGTCTTAGCCAGCGAATCATCGAACTTAGTGTCGGCGATTCGGAAGCATGGGCGGCTTACGCCAAGGCATTACTTGATCAAGGGGACTTCGAATCGTTCCGGGGAGCACTCGAGCAATGGGAGCACAATGTTTCGCCGCGCCCGGCCAGGATCGACGCCTTGCGCGGCGATGAAGAAGCCAGGCGCGGGCAGTTGCCTCAGGCGATCAAGTATTGGTCCAGTTACTTGGAATCTCCGCAGTTAACTTCCGATGAGCGCGAGAGAACCTGGGAGAAACTGGCCCGTGCGTCCGCTTCACTGGGTCAATGGATCGAGGCGCAGGTATTTCTGACTGATTGGATTACAAACAGAGACAATGTTCACGCGCGCCTCCTTCGTGCCAAAGCTCGCAGGGGATTGCGGGACTGGCAGGCTGCCCAACAGGATCTCGACCGGGCGCGCGAGCTTGCCCCCAATTCGCCCGAAGTGAAAAGCTTTCCCCCAATTGTCGCCGCCTCATTGATCGCGCCGCTCGACGCAAAGATCCAACGGTCTCCGCGCGACGCTGACGCGTGGCTGGAACGCGCCAGGGTGCTGATGACCGCGAAAGAATTTGAGGCGGCGTTAAGCGATGCTCAGAATGCGCTCAAACTTATGCCCGACTCGGTAGAAGCGTTGGAAGTTCGCGCCGAGATCAATAGCGCCCTGAATCGAATTGCCGAAGCAGACCGCCGCCGAGCCGAAGAGCTTAAGGCAGCCCAGAAATAACCCTCATGAACATCCCCAATAAATATCGCTATATCTCTGTTGCTCTTGCTGTTGCCTTAGTCGCAGCAGCCGGCATCAAGCTCGCCTTAAACTCGTCCCACGGGAAGAGCGCAAACCCAGGGACGGAAGCTGGCTCGCAGCAATCAGAAGCAGTTGTTCTCTCTCCGAACACAGGTGCACTGACAGAGTTTGCGAAAGTAGAGCGGCCAATCCGAGTGAGTTTTGCCACCCCTATGGTCCCTTTGGAAAAAGTGAGGCGAGGCGGGCAGCCAAGTCCGATCGTATTCGAACCGATCGTCGAAACGCGATGGATCTGGGTGAGCCAGACAGAAGGCAAGCTTACTTTTCCGGAGCAGTTTGTGGTGGACAATATACCGTGGACGATAGCCCAAGGCGCCCGGCTGGGATCGATTCTTCATCGCGCCCGGCTCCGTCCTGGCTTGCACGATCTCGCCGGCAAACCAATCGACCCCGGGACCTGGGGGGTAGAATTCAGTGATAACAAATTTGCCCTCAAAACGTGGGAATTTCTAAATGACCACTCAGTCGGTTACGTCGACACAGGCGACGCCGCACGAGCAAACTCCAAGACTGACGACGCAACGCCGATTGCAGAAGGTGAGGGAACCTACGAAGAAAATCCCAACGACTACGTATACCGTCGCGCCCTTGATCATCCGTTGCCTCCGCGACCAAGAATACGATTGGAATTTAGTCACGATGTGCCGCTCGCAGAGGTGTTAAAGGCGGTATATTTTCAGGACAGCAAAACGAAAGAACGGCTTCCGGTGGAAGTGAGTCTGGAAGAGAGGCAGGCCCTCGGTCCCCAGGGTTGGGTTCTGGTGGAACCGGTTCAACCGTTGCCGGTAAGCCGCTCGTTTTTGCTTGTGGTCGAGCCGCTGAAGGAAGCGATCGGCCAGCAGGCATTGCCAAATCTGCGGGTCCTTATCGCCGGCACCACTTACCCGCTTCGGGTAAAGTATGCGGCCCCTCTCAACCAACCCATGAAAGGCGCCTTCATCCGGGTAACGCTGAACCAACCGATTGATCCCGACCCGGCAAACCTGAAACTGATTACGGTCGAGCCGGGGATCGGCAATCTGCGTTTCGAAACCGATCAGAAGCGCATCGAGGTGATGGGTAATTTCAACCCGAGCACGGAATACCGGGTGAGACTAAAAACCGGATTGCGCTCCAGAGGCGGATACGCCCTGAGCGAAGATTCGACCTGGAAAGCTCACTTCCGCGCCAAGCGTCCGGCGATCATTCTGCCCGAAGAAATTATCTTTCAACGCGCGTCACTGCCGAGCGTTCGTTGTTCATTCGTCCAGGTCAACACGAAGGAATTACAGTGGAAGCTGGCGCGGTTGCCTCGCGAGAAATTTGTCGAAGTAAACGAACGCTTGCGCGAGTTCAGAAACACCGCTTCAGACGCCCGAGGTGGCACAGCCACGGACCTGCAGACAGGCGAATATTTGTATCAAGGCACGGATCTGCTGATTCCTACTCTTGCTCTGCCGATCGTTGGGTCGGGACGGATCGATGCCAGCATGAATGATGCGGAGACGACTCGGGTGATCGAGTGGCGCGCGAATGATCGCCAACCCGGAGTGTACTTGTTGGAGATTTGGGGAAGGGACCTTCGCGGCAGAGCGGTAGGAAATAGGGTAATCGTTTCCCGGGGCGACTGGATGGTGACCGTGGTGGAAACCAAGGCCGCGCAAGACATTATTCGCGTTGCCAACATGAGTGACGGACTACCGGCGCCAGGCGTGGCGGTTGAACTCCTGGAATCCAGCGGACCAATCGCGGCCTTCCGCACCGACAGCAATGGGGAGATTTTGTTTGGCCCCGCCCTCAAGGACCGCAAGGGCCGAGTGATCCACCCGACGCTCGCCACCGCCATTGTCGTCGGCGAACCCGGGAGAGAGTGTCTTCAGTTTCCAGATCTGACCAAGTTTCGCGCGAGAAACATTATCCCAGTCGCCGACGGACGAGGGGGCGCTCGCGGGGAGCTAACCCTGGCCTGCGTGATCATCACCGATCGGAACGTTTATCGACCCGGTGAGATAGTGAAATTCAAGGGCTTCGTCCGGGCCATCGGAGGCCCTTCGCTATCGATTCCGGCAAACCAAGCGATCCAATGGGCTATCTCAGGAAGCGATCCGGAAGGCAGCGGAGAGTCCTCGCAATCGCTTTACGAGGGAGGCGGTATCGTTTCGCCGACGGGTGATTGGGAGGGGGAGTGGACGGTGCCCCAATCCGCTTTTGGCGAGTACTTCATTTCCGCATTGAACAGCGTCGTGAAGGTGACGGTTGCGGAATTTCGGCCGCCGGCGTTCTCCGTCTCAGTAGAGAGCAAGGATACGCAGGGTGAGACTGTGACGGCGAAAATCACCTCCCAGCACTTCCACGGCGCCCCGAACGCTGGCGCAAAAGTGCATTGGAAAACGGAGTGGGTCGTGGACGATTGGCGCCGCGCCTCACCCCTGGCGGAAGAGGTTGCGTTGAACAGAAGGGACGCAAAACATATCGCCAAGGTTTTGAGCGATAAGTATTCGCCCGACTCTCCCACGCACGGTTTCTCGGACGACATCATGAGAAGACTCAAGGAAGAAGGCTGGGCCACGGCTCGCCCCGATCGCGAGGTCAGCGTGACAGCCGCGAGAGAGGGAGATGTTGTTCTCGATGCCAACGGGGTAGCGACCGTCGAGTGCAAGTCGCCCTTTGCCGCAGGCAGCAAGCATGGCCGCGCGAAAGTATATTGGCTTGTTGACGTGACCTCCGACTCGGCCGTGACGCACCGAGGCGGGACTGTCGCTCGAGTGCAATTCGTCCCCCAAATCCTGGGCGTAAGTCTCGAGAATAGAGGTTACCATAAAGCGCTCGTTGAGGTCGCTTCCTTTGATGCGCAGGATAAACCGGGCGCCGGCATCCTGGGCAAGGCGGAGCTGTTTCGCGTCGAGATCAAGTCGGTGAAAGAAGAAATCAGTCGTGGACTGAATCGTTACCGAAATTATCCCATTTTCGAAAAAGTCTGGCAGGCGGACGTCACCACCCCGAGCAGTCAAATTGTTAACGTAGAGAGGACGGGCAATTATGTTCTGCGGGTTACCGCTCCCAGCCAGCCGCATACGCCCCAAGTGAGCGATACGGAGCTGATCGCAGGCTACGGTAACGCCGACGTTGCCATCGAGGATGAGAGTAGCATCGCCTGCAAACCCGACCGTGAGCGCTATACGGTCGGCGACACCGCCATCATCGCATTGCAAACGCCTTTTGGCGGTGTCGCTACCGTGACCGTGGAAACCGATCGCATCCTCTACCGGCAGACCGTGCAGTTAAGTGGGAATGCCCAACGCATCAGCGTCCCCATCCAGTCGACCTTCGCCCCGAATGCGTACGTTTGTGTCAACATCATCAAACCGGCCGAAGCCGACGGGCTGCCCGGCGAACGCTTTGGTGTTTGTGAGATCAAGGTCGATCGTCCCGATCAACACCTCGAGGTTAAGCCAGTCCTGGCCAGCGATGTTTTCGAACCGGGCGCTACGATTTCCGGAGTTGTCAAAGTGAGTAATCAAGGGCGGCCAGTTCCCGGCGCGGACCTGATGCTGTTTGCCGTAGACGAGGCCGTCCTCCAGCTCGGGCGCTGGAAATTACCGGATTTCGACGAAACGTTTTTCCCACGGCGCGCTTGGGAAGTGGAGACCCATTGCGCCCTGGGCCTGCTCTGGACGCCGGAGAAACCCGAATCGCTCGATCATTCGCAAAAAGGATTCATCATTGGCGATGGAGGGCCGTTGCTGACGGAGGCCACCGTTCGAAAAGATTTTGCTCCGCTCGCGTTTTGGAACGCCAGGATTGGAACAAACGCCGCCGGTGAAGCGCCGTTCCGTTTTAAAGCCCCCGACGGTCTGACGAGTTATCGCATCGTCGCCGTAGCGCAAAGAGGGGCGGATCAGTTTGGGAATGGGCAAAAACTCGTCCGCTTAACCAAGAAATTGCAAATCGAACCGATCCTTCCGGATTTTCTTCGCCAGGGGGACGAACTTTATCTCCGATTGCTTGTCCGACAGGATTATAAGGATGAGGACACGGTCAATGTGACGCTTGCGCCGGACCTGGGACTTGAGCCACTGGAACCGCTTCAAAAAACGATAGCTGTAAAGCGCGGTGAACCGAGCCTGGCTAGTTTTCACGTGAAGGTCGCGGGCAATGCACCCCAGGCGAAAATCGATCTAACTGCCCGCTCAACCGAAACCAGGAACTTTTCGGACCATGTCCGGCACACGCTGACCATCCATCCCAGCGTGTTACAGCGTCGCCAAACTCTCTTTGGTCAAATCAAGCCCACTCAACCGCTCAATCTGATCACAGCCCTCCCACCCGCCTGGCTTGATGCGAGCGGCGTTTGCGACGTCATGCTTTCGGGATCGACCTACCTTCCGAAAATCGCCGGATTGCCCGCGATGCTGGAGATACAAGGTTCGGTCGAGAAAATATCGACTCAAATTCTTGCTGCGACTCTGCTCGACGAAACCTTGGATTATGTTCCGTTCGCTTCCGATAAGTCCTGGCGCGCCAGAACGGAAGCAGCCTTGAAGAAATTGGCGCCGGCCGTGCTCGACGGAGGCGGACTTTCAGTTTGGCCCAGCGGTGGAAAGCTGAATGGCTTCGCCACCGTCGAAGCCGCGTGGGCGATCCTGGTGGCGAAGAAGAAAGCACTTAACGTCGACGAAAAGTTGGTCCGCAACGCGCAGCGGTGGTTGGACAACATCATCAGGAGGGAGTTCGGCTTCAACGATGTTCCGCCGGACATCCGCTGTTTTGCCTTGATGGTCCGTGGATATACGCGGGAGGACAACGCCAAGAAAGAACTCAATTTCGAAAGCGAAGCCGAGGAGCTTTTTAATAACCGCCGGGAATTGACCGACGAAGGCCGAGCCTGGCTGGCACTCGGGAGCTGGTATTTGGAAATCAAACCAAACGCCGTGAACACTCTCCTGCGCGAGATCGACCATCCCCTGCAAGCGGCGGATTTTGACCCGGTGAAGTTCGGGTCCAGCACCCGTGCCGAAGCGCTGTGCCTGCTGGCCCAAAGTGAGATCCAGGCCACCAACTGGTCCGCCGCGGTTCGGGAACGCGCGCACCGGCAATTCGACCGCATCACCCAATCTTCCGTGGACCTTTCAACCCAGGAAAATTTGTGGCTGCTGTTATTATTTAATTCGCTAACCCGCGGAGAGATTCCGGCGCGGATGCAACGGTCCGCCAGGACACTTTCTTCCAAGCCCGCGGTTTTTTCGAAAAATGAAACATCCGTCGGCTGGTTGGGAGTGCCTTTGAATAAGCTCCGTGAGGTTTTTCCGCGACCGTTACAGCTCGACGTGGAGGGTTCGTACCTGGTTAGGGCCGTTTACGAAGTGCCCGACTCCGAGTTACCGACGCACGCACCCAGCCTGAACATCGAGCGCGCCCTACGCAACCTCACCGACGGCACACGCACCGGAACGCAAAGTGCGCCTTTCAAACTCGGCGATCAAATCCTGGTGACCTATCGGATGAATGCAGACAAACCGCATAGTTACGTTGAAATAGAAGACCAGCTGCCGGCATGTCTGGAGACAGTGAACCCGAAGCTCCCGCTCATCGCCAAATATTTCCAATTACCGATTGAAGCCGGCGTGAACACGTTGCCGCTCTCGCACGTTGAGCTCCGCTTTGCCAGGACGCTGCTCTATTTCGACAAGGTATCGCCGGGTCGAAATGCTTATTCAGTGCTCTCGCGGGTAACCAATGCCGGCGTCTTTCACTGGCCAGGAACCCAGGTGCGACCGCTCTACGACAGCCGATTTTCCGATACCTCCAATCAAATGCTGGCTTATGCCGTCGAGTAACCCGCCATGAAGCCCACTTCAAAGCGAATCATCGTTGGGGCGTCGATGTTTGCCCTTGGCGCTCCCCTGCTCTTTCACTTTACAATCTCCTTTATCCCGCTTCCGCCAGAACTGTTTCTGCCTCCGAAGGGGCCGGCAATTCTCGTGGACCGCCATGGTCGCCGGCTTGCCTCGCTTCCCCTGACGGAAGCGCGCGCGCAAGTACCGATCTCTCTCACCCAAATGGGAGAGTGGCTGCCCATCGTTACGGTGGCCTTGGAAGACCATCGCTTTTACGATCACTCTGGTATTGACCTCCACGCACTCGCCGGCGCGCTCCGGCGCAATATTCGCGCCGGGCGAATTGTGTCTGGCGCCTCGACCATTACACAGCAGTTAATCAAGCTCGCGTCGAAACGAAAAAATCGCTCGTGGTGGGCCAAGCTTTACGAAAATATGGCCGCTCTTCGCCTTGAGCGAATGTGGTCGAAAGACCGCATTCTCGAGGAGTATCTAAACCGCAGCCACTACGCAAATCGTCAAATTGGCCCGGCTGCGGCAGCCCGCGCCTATTTTAACAAGGCGCCGTACGATCTTACCCCTTCCGAGGCCGTTTACCTGAGTGGCCTGCCCCAAGCACCGACTCGTTTTAATCCACGACGGCACGCGGAGGCCGCGGCGATCAAGTATCAACGCTCGGTGTGTCGGCTGGAAAAAATCGGTTTTGGGTCCACCGACGGCGTCACCCTTCCATCTACACCGCCACAACTTGCTTCCTTTCAGTCCGAAGCCAGGCTCGCTGGACATTTTGTGGACGCGGTTCGGAGCGCCTATCCAAAGCTTTCCGGTGGTCGGGTTAAAACCACTCTCGACCTGGATTTGCAGCGCATGGTGGAGAAGGAACTTCAGATCCACCTGGCGAAACTTGCGGGTCGGCAGGTAAACCAGGGAGCGGTTGTAGTGCTTGATACCCGGTCCGGCGCCATCCGTGCCATGGTTGGTTCCGGGGATTATGCAAAGGCCATCGATGGACAAATCAACGGCTCAACCATCTTTCGCAGCTGCGGCTCAACGCTTAAGCCATTTCTTTATCTCCAAGCCATTGAAGATCGTGTTCTTACGGCCGCTTCGCTCCTTCCAGACACGCCGGATGCGGTTCGCGACAAGTATCTCGACTACGACCCCGTTAATTATGACAAGCGCTTTCTCGGCCCGGTTCGCGTGCGTGAGGCCCTGGCTAATTCCCTCAACGTTCCGGCGGTGGTGGCACTCAGTCGCCTGGGCGCGCGGAAAATGTTTTCCCAGTTTAAGCAATGCGGTCTTAACTTTGCCGGCCCCTTCGATCAGTACGGTGCCGGGCTAATCCTGGGTAATGCCGAGGTGCGTCTTCTCGATCTGACCGCCGCTTTTTCCGTATTTTCGGGTCACAGCCTGGCCGTTCAACCACGATTTCTCGAAGCCACACCTGTGCGTCATCGTTTTGTCGCGTCATCACCGGCCGTCGCGATCGTGGGCGACATCTTGTCCGACAACCAGGCACGGCGAAAAACTTTCGGGCCATTCTCGCCCCTTGCTTTCGAAAACAAACGCATCCCGTGCAAGACGGGAACAAGCTCGGGATTTCGGGATGCGTGGGCGGTCGGCGTCACCGCGGAGCATGCCGTCGGTGTCTGGGTTGGGAACTTTGATGGCCGCCCGATGGACGAGATAGCAGCCATTACCGGCGCCGTGCCGCTGTGGCGGGGAATAATCGATTATCTGCTCTGGCATGGAGACAGCGGGGTATCCGCACCCGCCGCGTCCTCCAATCTCGTGCGCGCCAATGTTTGCGAGCTGACCGGTTTGTTACCGGTGCCTGAGAGTCCCGGCGTCATTAACGAATTTTTCCTGACTGGAACGCAACCGACCGAATCTGCGAACCGATATCTGCATCGAATCGATAAGAGCGTTCGCCTCTTTCTGCCTCCCGAATACGATGTCTGGTGCCGGAGCGCGCAAAACCACATCGGGGCACAGGTGCAGGACAATGCCCCGTTAAAAATCGTAGTACCGGCCGCAAACGCGAGTTTCATCATTGCCAGAAATCTGCCTCGTTCTCAACAGGCGCTCCGCCTGCTCGCAGCCGGCAATTCCGTAGACGATCTAGCCTGGTCGGTCGACGGCACGCCGGTCCCGCGCTCAAATGGTGGCTATTTTTGGCACCTGCGGGAAGGGCGACATACGGTCCACGCTGCCAACTCAAAAGAATCTGCGTCAGCCGAATTCGTCGTCCAGTGATCTTTCCATCGGTGGCTCGGACCACTGAGCTACGCTGTGCTCTTGCCGTGAACACCGGAGCCACCGGTTAAAAGCCTGATGCGCGCGCCTCGTGCCTTCCATCAATGGGATCGCCGCTTCAGAAGATAAAGCGGGTGAGTGCCAGCGCCTTTGGGAAAGACGGTTTCGCGGAGAAATTCACACCTAAAATCCTGCACCCCTTCCGCGGCAGCCAGGGCGGCGAATGCCTGGCTACACGAGATCTCTCCCGGTGGCGTTACCGGCTCCATTCGCGCAGCGAAGTTGACGTTGGTTCCAATAAAACCGTCCTTGGGAAAGACCGGGTCCGGTATTCGATAAATTGGACCGGCGTGCAAGGCGATCCGCAGTTTCAGCTTTTCGACGCTTCCCGTGATTCTCCATTCTCCCGAAATGGTCACCTGCTGGAGCGCAAGCGCGAACCGTCCGGCTTTGAGCATGGAGTCGAAGACGCAAAACAGCCCATCTCCCCAAGTATTGAAATCGAGCGGACCGTAACCGAGGTGTCGCGCCTTCTGAATCATGCTCCCCAGCGGCTGCAAAAAACCTGAGACGAAGTCGGGGAGCCTGGTTTCATCCAGCTCGCCATACCGCATCACGTCCGCGAACAGCACCGCGCAAATTTGCTGTGGCGGTTCCTGACTGAGGGTCGCACGGTGCGGTTGCGCTCCAATTCCGGGAGGCGGAGTGGCTGACCTGATGACGTCTGTCACTTTCTCCGGCAGCAGCGGCGGCAGATACTCGATTCTCACCTTCAGGGCATCGGCTAATTTTACCAGACTGCGGGTTCCTCCGGGCGCGTCGCCAGACCACCCGTCCCACAGCGCGACCAGGGTCAGGGACGTTGAAGCCGACTCCGCCCACAAAAGCCCCAAGCCCAAGGCGACTCGGTTGCAGCAATCACTCGCCATGGTGTTATCCTGGGCCCGCTTGTCCCCGAGAGTTATCAGGCTGGTGACCTGCTTCCGGATCTTTCTGAAGCGCGGCAGCCATTTTTTCCCGGCGTTCTCCTGGAATTGCTGGTCTGGCGGAGCCTGGTCAGGAACCTCGATGCAGTCGCGGACGAAAAGGTCTTCGGCATAAGGAAGCACGACATGCACTTCGCCGCCGCGTTTCAACATCTGTTCGATGAAGACGATGTCACCACCGCAGGCGGCAGAACAGAACCCGATCCGTGCATCCAGTCTCTCCAGGGTGTCATGGATGGCTTGGGTGACGGCGTCCTCCTTCTGCTTGGGAAACCGCGGAACGAACCGGGGTGGAACGCGCCCCACTCTATCCATCATATGACCCGTGAACGCCACCACGCCCGGCGGCTGGCCGCTCCTTGGCCTGCGACTTGTGCTTCCTTGCTTGGAGTCGCGCCTGGGAAACCCCTTGTTCATGCCATTCACCCGGAAAGAACGATCAATTGATCGACCCTGAGCGGCTCTCCCGAAGTTAGCTTCCCGATTGGTTCATCCATCGCGCTGCGACAGATGATACTCAACGCGCCCTTTTCGGTGGAAGCCTTTTAACGTTAAAGCGTTGAAGAGTTACAGCGTTGCAGGGTGACCGTCTGTTCGCTTCAACGCTTCAACCCTTCATCGGTTCAACGCCGTCGAGCGACGTGCGAACGGACAGGCACTGGCATGATGCCTGGGACCTGGATTTTGGTCGCCCTCGGAATCCTTCGCCTCGAAGTAGCGCTGACAAAGTCGCAGCCGCCGCGCGTCCCAAACCATGTAGGTGCCGAGCACGAGTTGAACGACGCCGCGGCCGACGTCCTCCCAGCGGTCGCGGAGTCGCATCCACAATAGTTGCGCTCCCTCGAGCCGCGGGTTGTAGTCGAGCGCCCGGGGGATTACGAGACACGTCCCGCGGTTCGGAATTGAGCGCGTGTGGAGGATCGACGAGCGAAACCGGAGGCGCCTCAAAAGTTCGCGCACGGCGACGCGCATCGTGGTCAACGCCATCCCCTGCGCCGGACATGACCTGTTTGCCGCGACACCGAACGGGATGAAGTTTGCGTCGTGCACCGGGAGAGATTTCCAGCGGTCGGGATCGAATCGTTCCGGATCGTCGAAAGACTGACGGTGAAACTCCTGGTGATTGAAACAGAGCACCGAGCCGCGAGGAATCGTTGTCTGTTCGTTCACCGCGATGTCTCCCGACGTGATGCGGTGCGAGATGCCAAACAGGGGGAAGATTCGGAATCCCTCGTTCATGACGCCGTGGATGTAGTCGTCGTTCTCAGGCTCGGCCGCGAGCCGCGCCTGCACGTCGTCGTGCTGTGCGATGAGGAGCATCAGGTGCGTCATCGCCTCCGACATCTGCACGACAGCGGTGTTAAAAAAAACGCCCTGGAGGTAGAGGGCCTTCTCTTCCGTGGATAAACATGCGGGCAGTTCGTGCGGCACTTCCCCGGCTCTTACTTTCTCGATCAGGAAGCGCGTCAGCCGATGACGCCGGCCCATGTGGCGCAGGCTGCAGCACTTGAGCGCCGTCACGACGTCGCTGGCGTTGTCGACGATGAGCTGGCGCGCGGCCGGGGGGCACGGTTTTCCGAAGACCACCTCATAATAAACTTCCGCCCAGATTGGCATCATCAGATCGCGCAGGCGCAAAACCGTTGCGCCGCGGATGTCGCGCTCATCCATGATTTGTCCGGCGACTCGCCTGGTGAGGTCTTCCGCCGTGTGCTTCGGAACGGCCAGAATTCGATGCGTCGTGTGTGCGACCTCGTCGTAACGCTCGCCGGGCTCGATGTGCTCCTGGTGAATCTCCGGCCCGGGCGACAGCCAGTACCAGAACAAATCCGAGAGCGCGGCGCCGCGGCTGCGTCCATCCGCCGCGCGGTCGGAGTAAACCTGCTTGAAGTGCGACGCGTCGACGAGCTCGCCGGGAATCGGGATGCCTTCGTCGCCATTGATGCGCGTGAAAATGCGCATGCGCAGTGCGACGACTGCGCGCGGAAGCCAGTACGGAATGCTCGCGGCGAGGAGCAAGATCGGGAGTGCGATGGTCAAAGTCATGGCCGAATCCTCACAACGTCGCGGCCCACGTCGCCGATCGCTTCGCATCCGCACAGGATCAACGCGCGAGCCAGCTCCGAGCGCAGCATTTCAAGCACTTGCAAAACTCCTTCGCCGCCGGCCACCGCGAGCCCCCAGAGCACGGGGCGGCCGATGCCGACGGCTTGGGCGCCGAGCGCGATGGCCTTCACCACATCGGTTCCGCGCCGGATTCCGCCGTCGAGCAACACCGGAATGCGTCCATCAACAGCAGCGACAATCGCCGGCAAGAGCTCGATCGAGGCCGGAACGGTGTCGAGTTGGCGTCCACCGTGATTGGAAACGATGATCGCGCTGACGCCCCGCTCGATTGCGAGTCCTGCGTCATCGGGGTGCGCGATGCCTTTTAGGGCGATGGGCAGAGTGGTCGTCTCGCGAAGCCAATCGATGTGCTCCCAGGACAGCTCGGGCGAAAAAACGATCGGTCGCGTCCGCGGCGGTCCGGTTCCAGTTTGCGGCTCTCGCATATTCTCGCAGCACATTCCCTCCGGAAGATCGACGAAGCCATTGCGCCGATCGCGCTCGTGGTTTCCGAACGCTGGAGAATCGACGGTGACTACCAGCGCGGTGCAGCCCGCGGCCTCAGCACGACGCACCAGCGCTCCGGTGAAACCGAGGTCGGGCTGAATGTTGAGTTGAAACCAGATGGCAGGCTGGATCTCCTTCGGCGCCGCGCTTCGAGCGGCCGCTGCGATGTCTTCGATGGCCGCTGTCGCAGCCATGCTCGCAATCAGGATCGTATCAGCGGCAACAGCGGCCCGAGCCGTCGCGCATTCGCCATCGGGATGAGCGAGGCGATGAAACGCCGTCGGCGCGATGAGAACGGGCATTGAGAGGCGAGAGCCGAGCAAGGTGACCTCCAGATTAGGCATGCCGGTCAGTCCGCGCAGTGCGCGTGGGACCAGTCCGATCCGCGCGAACGCGGATTCGTTTTCGCGCAGAGTAACTTCGTCGTCCGCACCGCCGGCAAAGTAATCGAACACGGCCGGGTCGAGGCGCCGGCGGGCTTCGGTTTCGAAATCACGGAGCAGAAGCGTTTGCATGGCGATCGGTCTACTCACTGAATTGCAGCGACGGCGCGAGCGCCGCCCCTACATGGCGCTGTTCGGGCCCAGGCAGCTCTCGTGCGAAGAAAGCGCGCAGCGGCTCGCGGTGCGTCGTTTCTCCGCTCCAGTCGTTCTCGAGATTCTCCGCCACATGATGTTCCGACAGGAGCGTCCCGGCGGAGAAATGCCTCACCACGGGATGCAGGTAACGGCCCTTCTCGGCATTATTGGCATCGGATTGTTTGATTCGTCCGACGGAGACATCGAACGGATCGTGCTGGTCGTGGTCGGGTCCGTACTCGAGCGTGATAACAAAGTAGCTCTCCTCCGCGCCAAACTCGCTCTCGTGAATATAATCGACCGGCATTTCTTCATAGGAGTGCGCTCTGCCGTCGCGCGAAACGACGATCAAGTCGCCCATCGACGCGAATAGTTGCCACAGGGCCGAGGTTCGGTTCACGCGAGCGATTACCGCGTCCGCCATCTCCTCCGGATCGGCGCGCAAGCAGCGATGCGGCCATTGCTGCTCGTGATACTTCTGCTCCAGCATCCGGTGCAGAGCGCGCACGCCGTAGCGGAAACCGTGGATGAACCCGCTGGTCGACTTCTTGAAATCGCGCACCTGCATCAGCGTTCCGGCAAAATACAGGTCAGGGACATTGGTCGATTCCCACGACGAGGTCTGCGCCGGAAACCGGTCGTGGTAGATCAATTCTGGCCGGCAATTCTCCGAGAAGATCGAGGCATCGAAGCGGAAACCGGTGCAGACGATCACGCGATCGTAGCGGTAATTCTTCTTCACCTCATTCGCCCGCTGGAAGCTCACCGTGACGAAATACGAGCCGTCGCGACGCTCGATCCTGACAATGTTCCCGTCGAGCAGCGCGTTCTGCGATTTGAGTTGATAGGTATCGAGCAGGTTGTTGTTCACTGCACGCAGGTGGCCCACGAAATGTGACCTCCACGCCATGTGGACGGCGCTGGGACCGGCGACGTGGATGACAGCGGCTTGCTCGATCAGGTTGTCGGCGGTTTCGAATCCTGAGTTGCCCTTGCCGATGATGAGCACACGCTGGTCGGTGAATTCCTTCGGATCCACCGTGACTGTGCCGTAGACTTCAGCGGACTCGATGCCTGGAATGGCGGGAATGTACGGCTTCGACACACCGCTCGCGACAATCAAGCGTTTCGCCTCGAGCCTCTCGCCGTTCTCATCGGTCACCTCGAAGACTCCGGTGGACCTCCGCCTGATGCGAGTGACGCGCGTGTTGTATTTGATTCGCAGCTGAAACGCCTCGGCGAAGTCGCGAAGATAACGCACGAGATCGTCGGCGTCGGGAAAGTATCGCTCGGTGTAACGCGTGAAGAGCAGCCGCGGATCGTCCGAGAGGAGAGAATTCCAATCCGTGCGAAGGTTCATCTCGGGATCGTCCCATCCGGTGTGCGGCTTGTTGATCGAGATGAGACGGCGGTGGCGTGGAAACGTGCGGAAAAACATTCCAGGCGCTGGCCCCCCCTCCAGGATTTGGTAGTCGCGTCCGGCCCGTGCGAGAAAGTATCCGAGTTGCAGGCCGGCGGGACCCGCTCCAATGACCAGGTAATCCATAACGTTTCCTCCGTGAACGTTTCGAATTGGGTACGCCGGCCGCGCCTCTTCCTCTGCGCGCGAATCGTAACAGTTCTGTTACGTTCCGCATTCGCCTCGTGGCGTTGAAGCGTTACAGCGTTGGAGGGTGAAACCGCTCACCGTCAACGCTTCATCGCTTCAACGCTCTCAGCCCGTCGCCAGCGCGTTGCCGGCGAAATGGAGAAGTTCCAAAATTTCAGCCCGGAGGCGAAGGAACTCCGAACTGCTCCGATCGCGCGGCCGATCCAGCTCGATCGGAATGGTCCGCTCGATTCTTCCCGGGCGTTGCGTCATGATGGCGATCCGGTCGCTCATATAAATCGCTTCGTCGATATCGTGAGTGACCAGAAGCATCGTCGTGCGGCGGGTCTGCCAGAGTCGCAACACTTCATCCTGCATCCGCATGCGGGTGAAAGCGTCGAGCGCACCGAGGGGTTCGTCGAGGAGGAGGACTCTCGGACGATTGATCAGCGCCCGCGCCAAGGCGACACGCTGGGCCATCCCCCCGGAGAGATGGTGAGGATAAGCCTTGGCAAACCCCTCGAGGCCTACGAGCTGCATGAACTCATCCACCTCATGCCGTTTCTCGTGCAGGACGTGGCGCGCGACCAGGCCGGCCTGGATGTTGCGACGAACAGTGAGCCACGGAAAAAGATTCGGATCCTGGAAGACAAGCCCGCGCTCCGCGCTCGGCGCCGTGATCGGTTCCGAACCGATCAAGAGTTCGCCTGAGTCGGGAAGATCGAGGCCGGCGATAAGGCGGAGGAGGGTGGATTTCCCGCAACCGCTTGGGCCGACGAGCGAAACCAATTCGCCGGCCGCGACCGACAGAGAAATTGCGTCCAGGGCCAGTTGCCGGGAGAGCGGATCGTCCGGGGAGGGAAAGCTCTTGCTGACCTCGCGGGCCCGGAGCGAAGAGCCTTCCGTGGCGGCAACGGCTACCACTTGATCACTCCCTTTTGCCAGACGAGGACGCGATCGCGCACTTTAAAGAGCACGGTCATGATCGTGGAAAAGAACGCGGCCATCACGATCAGCGCCGCGAAGACCTTGCCATACTCCGCCCAGCCCTGAGCCCACTGCACATACCAGCCGAGGCCGGATTTTACCCCCACCGTTTCCGCGACGACGAGGGTGAGAAAAGAAGCGCCCAAGCCCATAAAGAGCCCGATGAAAATACTCGGGAGCGCGGCGGGAATCGCCACTCGGAAGATGAGATAAGCGCGGCCGGCCCCGAGCGTGCGCGCGACATCGAGGAGGGAAGCGCGCGTGTTTGAAATGCCGGAAGCGGTCAACATCGTGACCGGAAACCAGACCGCGAGCGCGATGAGGCCGGTGGCGGAGAAGGTCGCATTCGGCGAGATAACCATGGCGAGGGGGATCCACGCGGTCGCGGGAATCGGGCCGACGACTTTGAGGACTGGCATTCCCCAGTAACGCGCGTGCTTAAACCAGCCGATGCAGATACCGGTAATGAGCCCGATGGCAACGCCGAGCATGTAACCACCGACGAGCAGAATCAACGAGTGCCAGGTGCTGTCAAAAACCACCGCGCGGTCGTCGATGAGACTCAACAACACGGCCGCCGGGCTCGGGAAATAGGGCATTGGCAGCCAGCGCAGCCCTGAGGTGATCGTCTCCCACCCCGCGAGCAGCGCAACCGTTGCGGAGAGGATCGGGCTCATGTCGCGCATCCACACGCGCAGGGCGGCCCACCACGCCTGCACCACGGCTGCCAGGACACTCGCGGCGAAAAAGCCCGCGAGAAAAATTGAATAGTAGCGCGTTTCCAATGGCAGCTCGTTTTGCGAGATCAGGAGATGGAGACCGAAGGCGAGCGCGGTCGCAATCGGCACGGCGAGGAGCGTGCGCCATGGCTGCTTCGCACCGCGCGGAGTTTCGCCCGCGACCGGCGCCATGATCGCGGGAGCGGTTGCACGCGACGGAGAGTCGAGGAGTTCGGTGGAGCCGTTCATTGCGCAGTGGCGACCATGCATTTCAAGGCCGGGCCCGGCCGCGGCGCGACTCGTGAAGCGGGCGCGCAGCACGTGGCGACCCTTTCCGGCGTGCCCTGCGTGGCAAGCTCGGCGGCGAGCCGCATCGGCTGATCCTCCGGCACGCGTCCGCCGGGGAGCTGCGCGATTTGCAGACCTTCCACCCAGCTGTCATTCACGCCTTCGAGGTGGACGAACGCTTTCTTCGCCAGCTCATCCACGTCGGTGTTCGCGCTCAACATGCCCGCCCGTTTCATCTCGTGCGCGGCTGATTCCACGGCCGCTTTACCGCCCAGCACGCTGGGCAGGTAATTGAGGTTTCCGATGGCTGTGGTGTTCAGTTCGGGATTGGACGCGAGATATTTCTTTTCCACGGACAGGCGCGCGGCGAGGCGCGGGTTGGTATTGACCCACTTCGCCCCCTTGAGCATGGCGCGCGTCGCGGCGGCGCCAGCCTCGGGGTTCGCCGTGAGCCAACCGCCGTGCGCGATGACCGCGCAACAGTATTCCTCGTTGAAGGGAAAGTCCTTCGCCTGGTCCGCGACGTTGCGGACGATGCCCTGGGCGAGGAGCAACGTGCCGATCGGCTCGGAGTCCGCGCACGCGTCGATCTCGCCCTTTTCCATCGCCAGCCCAAGTTCACCGGCGGGGAAGACGCGCCACTCGATCTCGCGCCGCGCATCAATGCCGTTCGCTCCCAGAACGCGGTGGGCAAAAATGAACGGCGGCGTGCCCATTCCGGGAACACCGATCCGTTTG